>Ga0172367_10002935_pt1 | contig 22788 bp, 18 predicted proteins | sample Lak10m_FD_114542 | JGI IMG/M metagenome (GOLD analysis project Ga0172367, IMG submission 114542) | Freshwater microbial communities from Kabuno Bay, South-Kivu, Congo - kab_022012_10m | ecosystem: Environmental > Aquatic > Freshwater > Lake | place: Democratic Republic of the Congo: South-Kivu... | reverse complement strand
TGATGCTGATCGTCTTGTTGTTCGTGCCCAACGACATCGCCTACAAGTGCTTCCTCGGCTTCGCCATCGGCGAGTCGCTGGGCGCCTCGGCATTGCGCATCGCGGGCGGCATCTTCACCAAGATCGCCGACATCGGCTCCGACTTGATGAAGATCGTCTTCAACATCAAGGAGGACGACGCGCGCAACCCGGGCGTGATCGCCGACTGCACCGGCGACAACGCCGGCGACTCGGTGGGTCCGACGGCCGACGGCTTCGAGACCTACGGCGTGACGGGTGTCGCGCTGATCAGCTTCATCCTGCTGGCCATCACGCCCGACCTCTTCGTCTCCCAGGGCAAGGACGCCGCCGGGGCGGCGAGCCTGTCGAACGCGATCCAAGTCCAGCTGATCGTGTGGCTGTTCGTCATGCGCGTGCTGATGGTCGTGGCCTCGGCCGTGTCGTACTGGATCAACGAGGTCGTTTCGAAGGCCCGCTACGGCAACGCCGCGCACTTCGACTTCGAGGCGCCGCTGACCTTCCTGGTCTGGTTGACCTCGTTCGTGTCGATCGGCGTGACCTACGCGGCCTCGTACCTGCTGATCCCCGAGCTCGGCGGCGACACCACGTTGTGGTGGAAGCTCTCGACGATCATCACCTGCGGCACGCTCGCGGGCGCCATCATCCCCGAGCTGATCAAGGTCTTCACCTCGCCCAAGTCGGGACACGTGCTCGAGTGCGTCGAGGCGTCCAAGGAAGGCGGCGCCAGCCTCAATGTGCTGGCCGGCCTGACCGCTGGCAACTTCAGCGCCTACTGGATGGGCGTGATCCTGGCGATCCTGATGGGCGCGGCGGTGTACTTCTCGCCCTCCTTGGGCGCGATCATGAGCTACGAGGCGATCTTCGCCTTCGGCCTGGTGGCCTTCGGCTTCCTCGGCATGGGCCCGGTGACGATCGCGGTCGACTCGTACGGTCCGGTGACGGACAACGCGCAGTCGGTGTACGAGCTGTCGCTGATCGAGGAGATCAAGGACGGCAAGAACGCGATCCAGAAGGAGTTCGGCTTCACGCCCGACTACGAGAAGGCCAAGCACTACCTCGAGGAGAACGACGGCGCGGGCAACACCTTCAAGGCCACGGCCAAGCCGGTCTTGATCGGCACCGCCGTGGTGGGCGCGACGACCATGATCTTCGCCACGATCATGGCGCTGAAGGGCACCGCCGCCAGCGAGGCGGAGTTCCTCGGCAACATGTCGCTGCTGAACCCGAACTTCCTCTTGGGGCTGATCCTGGGCGGCTCGGTGATCTACTGGTTCTCGGGCGCGTCGACGCAAGCGGTCGCCACCGGCGCCTACCGCGCGGTCGAGTTCATCAAGGCCAACATCAAGCTCGACAACAACTCGAGCAAGGCCTCGATCGAGGACTCGAAGAAGGTCGTGGCCATCTGCACGGAGTACGCGCAGAAGGGCATGTTCAACATCTTCCTAGCGGTGTTCTTCCTGGCGCTCGCCTTCGCCTTCTACGACCCGTACTTCTTCATCGGGTACCTGATCGCGATCGCCCTCTTCGGCCTGTTCCAGGCGCTCTTCATGGCCAACGCCGGCGGAGCCTGGGACAACGCCAAGAAGGTCGTCGAGGTGAGCCTCAAGGCCAAGAACACGCCGCTGCACGCGGCGACCGTCGTCGGCGACACCGTCGGCGACCCGTTCAAGGACACGAGCTCGGTGGCCATGAATCCGGTCATCAAGTTCACGACGCTCTTCGGCCTGCTGGCCGTGGAATTGGCGCTGTCGCTGGCTGGCCAGCCAATCCTCGGCTGGTTGGCGCTCGGCTGCTTCCTGGTGGCGAACTTCTTCGTCTACCGCTCCTTCTACAACATGCGCATCAAGAACTGAGCGCAGGTCGTCGCTCGAAGCGTCGAGGGCCGGGAGTCGCGCGACTCCCGGCCCTCGGCCTTTTCCGGCCAGGCCAAGCGCGACGGCCCGCTCAAGCGCGCCGCGACTCGCGCCGCGCGCGCCACCATTCGAACACGATCGGCAGCACCGACACGACGATGATGGCGAGGATCACGTACTGGAAGTTGCGCTTGACCACCGGCAGGTTGCCGAAGGCGTGGCCGAGCGCCACGAACAGCACCACCCACACCACCGCGCCGACCACGTTGAACATGGCGAAGCGCGCGTAGCTCATCTGGCCGATGCCCGCGACGAAGGGCGCGAAGGTGCGCACGATGGGCACGAAGCGCGCGAGGATGATCGTCTTGCCGCCGTGCCTCTCGTAGAAGCGCTGCGTGCGCGCCAGATGCTCCTGCTTGAAGAAGCGCGAGCCTCGCGTGAACACCTTGGGACCGACGCGCGCGCCGATCGCGTAGTTGACGGCGTCGCCGAGGATCGCGGCCACGATGAGCAGCGCCGACACCAACCACGGGTCGATCGGCGAGCCCTCCGTGGCGGACAAGGCGCCCACCGCGAAGAGCAACGAGTCGCCCGGCAGGAATGGCGTCACGACCAGGCCCGTCTCGGCGAACACGATGGCGAAGAGCAGCGCGTAGAGCCACGCCCCCATCTCCGTCGCCCATTGGTTCAGGTACTGGTCGAGGTGCAGGAAGATGTCGATGATCTTGCCGAGGTCCATCGGGGAGGTGAGCCTTTCATCGGCGCGCCGCGGCGCCGGCCTTCAATCGGAGCGTGCGGGACCGCGCGCGTCCACCATCGCCTTGCACACCATGGCGACGAGCAGCACGCCCCCGCCGAGCCAAGTGGAGTCCGACAGCCGTTCGCCGTGCACCATGAAGGCGAACACGGGGTTCAGCACGGGCTCCAAGAGGAGCAGCAGCGAAGCCTCGAGGGCGCCCACGCGCGCCAGGCCTCGCACGACGCACAGGTAGGCGAGCCCGATCTGGAACACGCCCAGGTACAGCACCACCGCCACATCCGGGATGGACACCGACCGCGGCACCTCGGCCATGGCGAGGCCCAACGCGGCGGCCAGCAGGTTGCCCGCGACCAGCGCCCCGATGGCGGGGTTCGCCGCGGTGGCGCCGCGCGCAGCGCCGCTGGTGGCGAGCTTGCGCAAGCCCAGCACGGCCCCCGCCCACGCCACGCCCGACAAGCACGCCAACAAGTTGCCCGTGGCGGGATCGGGCGCCGTGGCTTGCGCGGGCTCGTCGCCGAGGAAGACGACGAGGAGGCCCGCGGCCATGACCAGCAAGAAGGCGAGGTCGCGCCAGCGCGCGCGTTCGCCGAGGATGAACGGCGCCGCGAGCACGATCCAGATAGGTGCCGTCGACTGCAGGAAGATCGAGTTGGCGGAGGTCGTCGACTTGTTCGCCAAGGCGAACAGCACCAGCGCGCCGGCCTGCGCCGCCCCCACCAACCATTGCGTCGCGCCGGGCCAGCGCCGCGCTTCGCGGAGGAACAGCAAGAGCGCCACGACCGCCACCGCCGAGCGACCGCCGGCCACTTGCCAACCAGCCAGCGAAGTCCACTTGATGGCCGCGCCACCAGTCGAGAACAGCAGGGCGGCGACGACCAGCAGCCAACGGGCGCTCTTCTCGTGCATGGTGTGGCGACAGAGTGGAGGCCCGACCTCGGCCAAGCAAGCGGGAAGCAGGCGCGACTCGGGCATGGTCTCGAAGACAAGCCGCCTCGTGCGCGCCGATTCGCGCCTGAATCGCTGTGTGCACGCCGTGCGCCGCGCACAATGGCGGGGACGATCCTCGCCTTGCACATGCCCACCACCCCTTCCAAACGGACCGCGCGGCAGGACCGCGGACACGCAACCTGGCGCCACGCACGCAGCCACGCCGAGTTGTGCGCCCTGGCCGCGGAGTTCCTCGCCGGGCGGCTGGACAGCTTCCCGGGTTGGGGCGCGCCGGACACGGATCCGGAGACGGATGCGCTCCAAGGCTCGTTGATCGCGGCCTGCCGGGCCGGCTTCCTGCCGCTGGCTTCCCAACAAGGCGGGGCGCGTCGACGAGCCTTCGTGCTCGGCTTCGCGCCGCCGAGCCTCGCCCGGCGGCTGGCCCGCGAAGCGGCGCGACGCAAGCTCGCCTGCGTCGTGCACGCGGATGCGCAGAGGCGTTCCACACCGCAGCTCCACCGCGGCGACGATGGCATCGAGGTTGGTTGGGAAGGCGGACGCGCCGTGCTGGTCGTTGGAAGCGACGCGCGCGCCGAGGAGCTGCGCCTGTTCTCCGGCGTCGGCGCCGGCGCGCGCCGAGAGCTGGCGCGCCAAGCCTATGTCGTGCTGGTCGACTCGCGGCGCGCTCCCTCGCGGCGCTTGTGGCGCATGCTCGAGGAACTGGCGCCATGACGAGCGAGGACGCGCGCTCGACGCGACCGTTGCGCTCGGTCGCGCTGTTGGGCGCGAGCAACATCTCGCTGGGCATGCCGCAGCTGGCGCAGGCCTTGGATAGCGCCGGCTGCGCGCGTTGCACCTTCGCGTGCGGGCACGGACGCAGCTTCGGCTTGCGCAGCTCGATCCCGCTGCGCGTGCTGGGCGCGTTGCGCGAGGTGCCGCTCCTCGACGAACTCGATGCGCTCGACGCGGCGCTCCTCGCGGACGTGGGCAACGACCTCGTCTACGGCGTGGCGCCGGCGCGCATCCTCGAGTGGGTCGAGGAGTGCATCGAGCGCTTGTCGGCGCGCGGCGCGCGGGTCGTCGTGGCCGGGCCGCCGCTCGAGTCGCTCGCGCGATTGACACCCGCGCGCTACGCCGTGGCGAAGGGCGTGCTGTTCCCCTTCCACGCCCTGACGCGCGACGACGCCCTGCGCGGGATCGCCGAACTGCACGCGGGCCTCGCGGCGAGTTGCGCGCGACGCGGCTTGGCCTACGTGACGCCGCCCGCGCGCTGGTACGGACTCGATCCCATCCATGTGCGCCGCGCCTGCAGGCAGGAATGGGCGCGCGGCCTGGTGGCCGCCATGCAGGGCATGGACTCGCCGCCGCCCCCCTTGCGCGCGCCGCGCTGGTCCTTCGGCGACTGGTCGCGCCTGCGCCTGCTGCGACCAGAACGCGAGGTCGTCTGCGGCATCGAATGCCGCGGCGCGGGCCGAGCGAAGCTCTCCACGGGCCTCGAAGTACGCTGCCAATGACGCCAACCGGGCCGGCCGAGGCGCGTACACTCGAAGAACCAAGCGTGGAACGCACGCTGGACAGCGCGACTCGACCACCGCCAAGCTAGTGCTCAGATCCCCATGCCGACCAGCTTCGCCCCCCATGCCACGCGCCTCGCGGCTCTGTGGCTCGCCACCGGCGCCTTGTTCAAGCTCTTCGCCGGCAGTCCCAAGTTGCTGCCGCCGCTGATCGTCGAACAGACGCCCTTCGACCTCGACTTGACCTTCCGGCTGGCGGTGGCGGCCGAACTGGCGTTGGTGGCGCTCGCCATGCTGCGTCCGCGCGCCGGCTGGCCGTTCATCGTGCTCATCTACGCCTTCTTCGAGGTGATCCTCGTCGACCAGGCCTCGCGCGGGGCCGAGTCCTGCGGGTGCCTTGGAGACGCGGTGAAGATGTCGCCGACGACGATGATGGCGATCGACGGCGTGCTGCTGGCGCTCGTCTTGTTGTCGCGTCCGTGGAAGCACTGGAGCGGCGTGCCGTGGTTCACCAAGCCTTCCGCGGCGTTGGTCGGCGTGCTGGGGTTGCTCGGCGCGAGCGCGCCCTGGTTGGTGATCCCGAATGCCGCGCCCTCGACGAGCGCGACGCAAGGCGCTGGAACCGCCGCGGCGGCGCCGGCTGCGCGCTACCAAGTCTGGCAACCCGAACGCTGGATCGGCCAGATGGTCTACGACATCCCGGAGTTGGCGGCGAGCGTCGGCGAAGCCGGACTGCCGGTGGATGGCGTGATCGTGTTGTGGCGCCAGAGCTGCGACCACTGCAAGAAGCACCTCGAGGAGCTGCGCGGCGCCGACAAGGGCGAGCGCCAGATCGTGCTGCTGCAACTGCAGGACGACCTGAAGTCGTCGCGCGTGGTCGACGCGCTGCCCGAGGGCGCGCATGTGGCGCAGTTCCAGACGCCGGCTGGCGTCGACATCGTGTTGACGACGCCGTGGGACATCGTCGTCGCCGGCGGCGTGGTGCAGACGGCGACCGAGACGCGCTGAACGGAACGACGAGCGCTACTTCAGCGCCACGAGGTAGGCGAGCCAACCCGCGCAGTCGCGTCCGAGGCGACCCTTGGCGTCGGGGTAGTAGATGCCGCTGCCGGAGAGTTCCTTGGTCGAACGATCGGTGCCTTCGAACCACGACTGCACCTCGGAGAAACCCGCGTCGCGCAGGACATCCTTGGCCTCGGCCATGGTCCACAGCCGCCAGTCGTAGGTGAAGGCGCGCTTGAGCTTGGTGCCGTCCTTGAACTCGAAGCTGATGTGGCAGCGGTACTCCGCGTCGCCAGGCAGGTAGCGCTCCTGCTCCCAGATGTAGGTGAAGCCGGCGTCGATCTTGCGGCGCTCGACCATCTCCTCGGGAGCCTCGAGGCCGCCGTAGATGTCCATGCAGAAGATGCCGTCGTCGGCGAGCTCGCGTCGCACGCGTTGGAGGTAGTCGAGCAGCTCGGCGCGCTCCTTCAGGTACCACCACGAGAAGTTCTGCGCCAAGCGCACGTCAGGTCGCCGCCGCGAACGCGCGCGCACATCGTCTTGGTGCAGCACCACGCGGGAACCCGCCGCGCCCAGCGGATCGAGGTTGTGCTTGCGTCCCCAGGACAGCGGCTCGGGATCGAGGTCGTAGCCCTCGGCCCAGCGCTGTGCGCCCAGCTTGACCCACTCGGCCGACAACTGCGCCGTGCCGCAGAAGTCCTCGCGCAAGCCCACGGGTTCGCGCCCGTGCAGCCGGCGATAGATGCGCGAGACGAGCTTCACGTCGTGCTCGGCCGACTGCACGGCCAACTGGTAGAGCTCGTAGCGATCGGCGCCCTTCTTCGTGTAGCGCCGCTTGGGTTGGCGGCTTGCTTCGCCGCGCGAGTTCTTGGTGGTCTTGGCCATGTGGTGCTCGCGCGAGTCTATCCGGCGCGGAGGATGAAGGCAGCAGTCGTTCAGCGCGGACGCAGCGGCGCGCGGCCGGGCTTCCACAACGGCTCGACCTTGCCGTCCGCCACGAGGCGCACCGCCGCCAGCGCGGCCTTGGTCGCCTCAAAAAGGTGCGCGAAGTCGATCGACGCCACCTCGTCGGTGACGCGGTGGTAGTCCTTGTGCAGGTTGTACGAGGAGAAGGTCTGACCCACGACGCCGCGCTTGACGAAGGCGTAGTTGTCCGAGCGCTCGAAGAACATCTGGTCGGGGTAGGGATCGGGCGCGATGGCGAGCGCGGCCGCGACGAAGGCCTCGTGGAGGTTCGTGCGGTCGTGCCCGGTGAACCACAGGAAGCCTGGTCCGCCAGCCTTCGCGTCGGGGCGGCCGACCATCTCGAAGTTGAGGTTGGCGACCGTGCGCGCGAGCGGCGCGAGCGGATGATCGAGGTGGTACTCCGTGCCCACCTGGCCGATCTCCTCGGCCGTGGCGAACAAGAACACCACATCGCGCGCCGGAGGCGGACCACCCGCGAGCGCGCCGGCGATCTCGGCCAGCATGGCGCAGCCGGAGGCATCGTCGTCGGCGCCGTTCATGACGCGGTCCTCGCCCTCCCGAGCGCGCTCGTCGAGCCCCACATGGTCGTAGTGGGCCGACAAGACGAGCGCGCTGTCGGCGAGCTTGGGATCGTCCTTGGTGCCGACGCCTTCGACCAGCCCGACGACGTTGCGGCAATCCTCGCGCACCTTCTCGACCTTGGTGTCGACCACGAGCAACGCACCGTCGCCTGCTTGGCGCAGCGCTTCGAGCAAGGGCGCGTGCGCGCGCAGCACGATCGGCTGGTCGGCGCGCGCAGCGGGCTTGTCGACGCGTTCCAAGCGCGAAACCAAGCGCTCGCGCGGCGCGCCCTGCTTGGCTTGGCCGCGCGTCACGATCAGGCCGAAGCCCTTGCCATCCCCGAGTCCCTTGGCGGCCAACCACTCGCGGCGTTGCGCCGCGGAAGCGTCGAGCACGAGCGCCATGCCGAGGTCGGCGGCATCGGGCATGCGCTCGGGCGCATCGACGAAGCGCACGACGAGGCCCTCGTGCGCCAACGGCTCGGCCACGATGTCGTAGTCGACGCCGAGCTGGAAGGCGCGACTCGCCTCGCCCCGGCGCAAGGCGAGTTCGGGCGCGGCGCTGGAACGCGCGCGCACCATCGGCACGGCTTGGAAGTAGGTGCCCGCGTCCCCGCCAGGCGCGACGCCGGCGAGCCGCAGCCGCTCGGCCAAGAGATCGCCGGCGATGCGGATGCCGGGCGTCGCCGTGGCTCGTCCCTCCAACTCGTCCGCCGCGAGGCTCGCGAGCACGTGCTCCAGTTCCTCGCGCGTGACCTCCGGCCGGCTTGGCGGCACCTTGCGCTCGACGAGTCCCGGGGAGGGCGCAGCGGGCTTCGTGGAGACGGGCGCAGCACCTTGGTCGTGGACGACGACCAGCACCGTGGCGGTGGCGAGCAGGGTCGGAAGGAAGGCCATGGAGCAAGATTAGCGACGAGCCCGCGGAAACGAGGCGCGCGCCATGGGTGGAATCGAGAACCGCGCCAAGATCAACGAGGATGGAGCGGCCTGCCGCGCAACCTGCACGTCACGACCTGCAAGTCACGACCTGCAAGTCACGACCTGCACGTCGCAGCAGGCGGGCCCGTCGTCCCGGCACTGCAGGCCCGACGCCGCCGTCCACGAGCGGCTCGCCGAGATGTCGCCGCTCGCCAGCCGCCCCGACTCTGGACCGTTGGAACTGCGCGACGCGCCAAGCACGGGCGATCGAAGACCAAGATGAGAAGAGCGCGAGGACTGCCTCGGCGTTCCTCGCGCTCATGGGCGCATCCAAGTCACGCTGTAGCCTGCTCGCCCGCGGCACTCGCCGCGCCCGAGGGACAGAACTGCGGACGGACCTGCTGACGGATCCTCGGTCTCAGACTGAGTCGCGCAGAGCCTTGAGCACCATTTCGTTGCTCTTGGGATCGGCGACTTGCACGCGCACGGCACCATCGATGCCACGCGGCACGCTCAAGACGCCCGGAGCCAGACGCCGGTTGACCCGGCGCGCGATTTCCTGCGGGTGGTCCACCTGCAGGAGAATCCAGTGGCCCACGGACGGCATCGGACGCACACCCGGGATCATGGCGAGCCGGGAAGTGAACCGGTCCTTTTCCTCGATCATCCGACCCTCCGCCCCCTTCGAAGAAGAAAAGGGACTTCCCTCCCGAAAGCCTGCAGCAGGCCGCATTCCGGTTGGAATGCTGGCTGAACGACGATCGACCTGCCGCCGGGACCCCCTCCCGGTGCAACAGGCCGGCGGAACATCGCCCTCCGACCCCTCGGTGGATGGGCACACTATCTAGCGTCTGAAGGGCATGCAAGCACTAGATGCAGGCATATCCTGAATTTGGATCAGCAGATGCGGCACTCCCAAATACGCATCACATACGAAGCCTACCGTCCAACAACGGCCCAAGTCGGCCCCAAGAAATGCGACCTCCAAGGAGCCCGCTCGACTGGAACCCGGCCTGCACGATCGGGCGGTGCCCTCCCGGTCCCGCCCGCCCACCCCGCCCCTCCGCGAGCGGGCTGGATCCAGCACGGCGCGATCCGTCAATTTAATTTGACAGACCGCCCCGCGCGCCGCGTCGTCAAGAATTTTTGACAGGATCCCAACCGCCACCATCGGCGTGGCGCCAGGCCTCGACGATCGTGCGGAGTTCGCCGGCGGACGCCGCGCGCAACGCCGCCTGGGCCGCCTTGCGCGCCTCGCGCGCGTCGATGCGGCGCGCGGACTCGACGAACTCGTCCATCGAAGCCGTCGGCACGATGAAGCGTCGCGCGGACAAGCCCAGCACGAAAGGCAGGTTCTGCGGCAGGAGCGCCGCGGCGCCCGCGACGTGCACGGGACGACCCGCGGTCTCCGCGGCGCGCAAGACCATGTCGAGGGCGCGCAGCGTGGCGGGGTGCACGGCCTCGTGCAACCACGCCATGTTCGCGTTGGATCGATCGGCGGCGAGCACGAGCTCCTGCAGTGCATCGAGCGCAACGACGAGGAAGTCGGCCTCCTTGGCGAGTTCCGCCGCGCCCAACGCCGAGGCCGGCGTCTCCACGACCACGCCGACTTCGATCTCGCCCGGGCAGGCGAAGCCGGCGCGGCGCAGCTCGCGGCGTTCGTCGAACAAGGCCTCCTTGACGCGTCGCAGTTCGCCGCAGTCGACCACGAAGGGCACGAGCAGCGACATGCGCCGCACGGGCGAGTCGCAAGCCTTGAGCAGCGCGGCCAATTGGCGGCGCAGCACGGGTTCCTTGGCCAGCAAGGCGCGCACGCCGACGAGGCCGAGCCGCGGCTCCGGCTCGCGCGCCTCGTGCAACCATGGCACGCGCAGGGACGAGTCCGCGTCGAGCAAGCGCACCACGGCGTGCTCGCACAGCTCGTAGAGCGCCGAGTAGTGCGCCGCCTGCGCGTCCACGCCGGGCGGTTCGCGGTCGACGAAGTGCACCAACTCGCTGCGGTAGAGCCCGACGCGATCGAAGCCGGACTCGATCGCCTCGGCCACCTCCGGCAGCGAACCGCAGGCGGCCGACCACTCGAGCACCGCTCCATCGCGCGTGCGAGGCGCGCGCCGGCTGCGGCGGATGGGTCGCGCGGCCTCGCGCGAGCCGGAACCCGCCATGGCCCCGTACTGTTCGACCAACTGGCCGTCGGGACGCACGCGCAAGACACCCTCGGACGCGTCGAGCAGCAGCAGATCGCCGTCCTCGACCTCGTCGAGCAGGTTGGGCACTCCGACGATGGTGGGGATGCGCATCGAGCGCGCGATCTGCGCCGCGTGGCTGCGCGGCGAACCCAGCTCGGCCACGATGCCGGCCACCTGCTGGTTGCGCGCGCCGAACATGTCGACGATCGACAATTCGCGCGCCACGAGGATCGCCGGCTCGTCGAGGCCTTCGCCCTCGGCTCCGTCGCGCTCCGGACGCAAGCGCCGCAGCACGCGCAAGCCCACGTCGCGCAAGTCGAGCGCGCGCTCGCGCAGCGCTGCGTCGCCGACGAGCTTGAAGATGCGGTCGAAGTCCGAGACGACCTTGGCGACGGCGCCTTCCAGCGCCAACTGCTCGTTCATCACCAGGTTCTCGACATCGGCGAGGAACGCGCTGTCGACCAGCAAGGCGGCATGCACGTCGAGGATGCGCGCGGTGCTCTCGTCGACCTCGCCGCGCAGGTGCTCCTTGAGCGAGCGCAGTTCCTCCTTCGACTCCGACAGCGCCGCGTGGAAGCGGTTCAGCTCGCGTTCCACCGCGTCGAGGGGCACGCGCACCGGCGTGGCGCCAAGGCTGTCGTGCAAGCTCTTCCTAGCGCGGCCGATGGCCAAGCCGCCGACCACGCTGGAGCCACGCAGGGTGCGATTGTCGACGCCCTCGGCGGGCGGGGCTGCTTCCTCCGAACTCATCGCGGCGATGGTACGATCCGGCCGAGAGCGAGTCGCCCCCTCGCCTCCCCCACCCGCATGCGCGCGCTCCGCAACTTCGCCTCCAAGGCTTCCAATTCCACGGCGCGCCAGTTCCGCGCCTCGCTGCTCGAGCCTGCCCCGCTCCAGTCCGCGCTGCTCGCCGCCGCGCTCGTCGCGGCCCTCTTGCCGACTGGACTGCAGGCCTCCTGCGCCCATGTCGCCCACGAGCCGGGGCCGTCCGCGCAGGAGACCGTGGCCGCGCAGTCGGACGACGCGGCGGCGCAGGAGGCGGCGGCGCAGGACGCCCGGCCCGCGAGCGGCCCCGCCGCGCCCGCCCAAGCGACTCGACTCGCGAAGACGCCGCCCGCCACGACCTACGAAGTGGTCAAGGTCGTCGATGGCGACACGGTCCACATCCAACGCGACGGCAAGCTCGAGAAGCTGCGCCTGCTGCATGTGGACACGGAAGAGACCCTCTCGAACGGCCAAGGCAGCGCCAGCAAGCCCGGCACGGTGTTCGGCAGCGAGTGCGCGTTGTGGGCGCAGGAGCACTTCCAGGCGCTGGCGAAGGACGGCGCGCCGCCGCGCATCGGCCTCCTGTTCCCCGGCGGCAAGGAGGAGCGCGATGTGTACGGGCGCCTCTTGTGCCATGTCATCGAGCCGGATGGCACCGACTACAACTTGCTGCTCGTCGAACTCGGCAAGAGCCCCTACTTCCAGAAGTACGGTTGGTCGAGCCACGCGCACGAGGCCTTCGTGGCCGCGCAGGAGTCGGCGCGGCGCGCGCGACGCGGGATCTGGGATCCAGCCACGAACCAGCCCAAGTCCGATGGCGCGCCCGCCGTGCAACGCCCCTACGAACGGCTGCTGCCGTGGTGGGAAGCGCGCGCCAAGGCCTACGCCAACATCGCCGCGGCGCGCAAGGAGTCTCCCGAAGGCTGCACCGATGCCGCCCGACCCGAGGAGTTGGAGCGCGCGGCGCGCAGCGAAGCCAAGGACCGCGTGCACGGCGAGGTCGAACGCCTGTTCGAGGAGACGAACGGCGACTTGACCGTGCTGCTGCGCACCGGCGCGCGCAAGCAAGCGCTGCGCATCGTGGTCCGCCAAGCGGACCGCGCGGCGCACGAGTCGCTGCGCCTCGCCGATCTGGCCGAGGAGTACCACCAGAACCTCGTGTGGTTCGAAGGCCATGTGACGACCTCGGGCGAAGGCTACCGAGCCGTGTCCCATGCGCCATCGGCTTGGACCTTGGCTGGCCCGCGGCCCTAGCAGGCGAAAGCACCCGCAGCAGGTGGCGGACGGGCGGAAGCGCCCGCTCGCGATGGCGGACGGGCGGAAGCGCCCGTCAAGGGCGGCCGCTGAGTTCGGTCGCGGCGGTCGTGCGGCGCGCACGCGTCGCGGACAAGCTCGCCTGCAAGCGCGCGCCGCTGTCAAGTTTACTTGACAGCGGCGCGCTGCGTCGAAGGTTCTGGAACCGGCGACATGGGCGCTGGCCGGCGCGCGAGACGTCGCGAGGGGCTCAGTTGCAGAAGCGCGCTTCGAGTCCGTTCGACAAGTTGAAGCCGGCGCCGCCGGCCGCGGCGTTGCGATACCAGAACTGGAAGCGGCGCACGTCGCCGGGTTGCGGCTGCGAGGCCGCGGGCAGCGCCGCGTAGTTCAACAAGTACTGCACCACGCCGGATGGATCGGCGCTGATGATCGGCAGGCGCACGATGCTGCCGCCGGCGCAGCGGAAGCCGTTGCCGAAGGTCTGCTGCACCGCCGTCGTGCCCATGAAGTACAGACCCACCGCGTTGGCCGGCAGGTTCGTGGTGCGCAGGCCGAAGTCGTTGGCCGCGATGCTGATGCTGCCCAGCGCGGAGATCTGCGCGCCGGAGCCGGTCGAGTTCGGCGCGGCCACGCAATAGTTCGTGGGCGCGAGGCACGGGACCACCGCCGATTCCCAGATGTCGACGCGGCCACCGAACACGAAGGTGGTCGAAGCCGAGGGTGCGGCCACGGCGAACTCCTGCTTGCCGTCGGCATCGCGGTCGCCTAGCCACGCCACGACGAGGCCGTGGCGTTCGTTCACCGCTTGGCCGTTGATCGAGTGCAGCAGCACCCCCGTGGCGCCCGAGACGAGCCTGGCGTAGCCGCTGCCGCCGAGGATGGCCTGGTCGGCGCCGATCAGCAGATCACCTGCACCGTCGCCGTCCACGTCGGGCAGGCCTGCGAGGCTGGAACCGAAGCGATCGCCGACCAAGGCGCCATTCAGCGTGCGCAACAAGCCGCCGGTGGCGCCAGAACGCAGTTGCACATAGCCGGCACCTGGACCGAACAAGCTGCCCTCTTGCGTGGCGCCCACGGCGCAGTCCCTGACGCCATCGCCGTTCACATCGGGCACGGAGCAAACGCTCACCCCCAGTCGATCCCCGCTGACCGGGTTGGCGACGCTCCACAGCACGACGCCGGTGGCGCCGGAGAGGAGCTTGGCTCCACCGAAGTAGGACCCGACCAGCAAGTCCGCGCGCCCATCGCCGTTGATGTCGCCCATGTTGGCGAGCGAGCTGCCAAAGCGCGCACCACCCGCCGAACCCTGCACCGACCACAGGGGCGCGCCGGTGGCGCCGTTGAAGGCGCGCACGATGCCGCGCGGGTTGGCGGGCGTGTTGTAGTTGATCGAAGCAGCGGCGAAGTCGGGCACGCCATCGCCGGTGACATCGCCCAAGCCTTCGAGCGCGTGGCCGAGCTGCTCGTCCGGGTCCACGCCCACGACGGTGCGCAGGAGGGCGCCATTGGCGCCTGAACGCAACTCCACGGCACCTTCGCCCAAGCCTCCGGCCTGCTGCGCCGCGATCAGGACCTCGACGCGCCCATCGCCATTCACGTCGCCCGCGCCCGCCACGGCGCCGCCGTAGCCGAACCCGATGCTCGTCCCGTTGTGCGTGCGCACGATGGCGCCACTCACGCCGTCGTAGATGCGCGCGTAACCTTCGCCTTGCGCGAAGGGCTGTGCGTTCTCCGGCGCGCCGACGATGTAGTCGGCGACGCCATCGCCCGTCAGATCGCCGACAAGACGCAGCGCGATCCCGAAGCGATCGTTGGCCTTCTCGCCGCCCAGCACGACGGGTCCGGTTTGAGCCTGCGACGCGCCGCCAAGGACGAGCGCGACGACACCCAGACGGGCGAGACGGAAGCTGGAGGTGGACAGACCGGTGGAGTGCGTCAAATGGAGCATGGAGAGAGGTGTCCTGACGCGTTGATGATAATCAACTGGAAATACCGCCAAGTCGTCATTTCTTAGATTACCGCAAGTACTTGCGTGCTCGGGCGCTAGCTGGCCTTCGAAGCCTCCGCGACCCGCCGCCCGGTGCTTGGACGGGGACCGGGATCGGGACTGGAGGCCGCAACCGGCATCAAGCGCGCCCCGCGCGACGGTCGAAAACCGTGGCGAAGGTCGCGATTCCACCACCCCGCGCCCATGAAGCACCACTCGTGACGACCACCACGCCCGAGGCGACGCTGCCGTTCCTCGACATCGACCCCGTCCTCTTGTCCGCCATCGTGAAGGGCGTGGTCGAGGGACTCGCCATGACCGACATCACGCCCCCGCCAGTCGGCGCCAGTCGCCTCGTGTCGACCTCGCGTCCCATCGCGGTGGTCGTCGGCATGGTCGGACGCTGCAACGGCTCGCTGACCTTGTCGTTCGACGAGCGCACGATGCTCTTCGTCGCCGGCGCGTTGATGGGCGAGCCGCAGAAGGAGGTCACGGAGGAGAACCTCGACGCCATCGGCGAAGTGGCCAACATGGTCGCCGGACGCATCAAGGAAGCGCTGGTCGGCACATCCTGCGAGGTGTCGAACATCTCGGTCCCCTCGATCGTGATGGGAGCCAGCTACTCGTTCTATTGCACGCGCGGCTTCAACACCTGCAGCGTGGAGTTCGAGGTGCCCGGCATCGCGCAGGCTTACTTGCGCGATCGCTTCTTCACGGCGACGCTCTCGTTGATGAAGAGCCGCTGACGGATTGCCACCGGCGGAGCGCCGCCGGCGCGCGGAGTACTGCGATGGTTCCTCGAGCAGCACGCTCGCGCACGCTACTTGGCGCCGCGCGCTTGCGTCGCCATGTGCCCGCACTCGGGCGCGAGGATCTTCTCCCACGCCAAGCGCAGGGCCTTGGGCGAGCCAGGCAGCAACGCGACCACCTTGCCGCGTACGACGCCCGCCGTGGCGCGCGACAAGATCGCCGCGGTGCCGATTTCCTGGTAGCTCAGCCAGCGGAACAGCTCGCCGAAGCCGGGGATCTCCTTGTCGAAGCGCGCTCGCAGCGCCTCGGGCGTCGAGTCGCGCGGAGCGAGCCCGGTGCCGCCGGTGCACAACACGAAGTCGACCGCGTCGTCCGCGACCAGCGCCTCGATCGCGGCGAGGATCTCGGCAGGCTCGTCCTTGACGATGGCGCGCCGCGCCACGCCATGGCCCGCCGCCAGGCACGCCTCCGCGAGGAAGGGACCGCCCTTGTCGGTCGCGGCATCGCGCGTGTCGCTGATGGTCAGGATGGCGAAGGCCAAGGGCCGCGCGCCGGCCGCGCGATGGGTCTCGACGCTCATGCGCCGCCGCCCAGGCGCTCGAAGCACTCGCGCAGCGCGCGCACGCGCGCCGGATCGACGGGAGCCGCCAGCTCGCCGCGCTGCTTGAGCGAGGAACCGACGATGGCGCCACGCGCGGCGCGGCACAGGCTGGCGGCGTTCTCGAGCGTGACTCCGGAACCAAGCAACACCGGTGCGCCCGCCGCGCCGCGCGCCGCCTCGGCCACCTCCTCGGGCGCGGGTGCCTTGCCGGTGGCGCGGCCGCTGACGACGACGGCATCGGCGAGTGAACGACCGACCAGTTCCTCGCACGACTCGGCAAGGCTTTCCTTCGACAACTGCGTGGCGTGCTTGACGTGCGCGTCGGCCAAGATGGCCACGCTCGGCGCGAGCCGCGCGCGCGCGCGCAGCAAGTCGTACGCGTCACCCTCGACCAAGCCTTGATCCGTGACGGCGGCGCCGGCGAGCACGTTGACGCGCAGGAAGCTCGCGCCCGTGGCGAGGCACAAGCCCAGCGCGGAGCGGGCGTCGTTGCGCAGCACATTCACGCCCAAGGGCAACGCGCACGCCGAGCGCACCGCGCCGATGCACAACGCCATCGCCGCCACCGTCTCGCTCTCGACCGCGCCGCGAGCGAAGGGCGCGTCGCCGAAGTTCTCGACGATGAGCGCGTCCGCGCCACCCTGCGCGTACGCGCGCGCGTCGTTCACGGCCTGCAGCACGATGGCGTCCATCGCCAGGTGTTGGCGCGGACTGCCAGGCAAGGCGGAGAGGTGCACGACGCCGATCAGGGCGGGACGACGGGGAGGGAGGAAGGACAGCATGCGTCATCGAGGTTACTGGCGCGAGCGGCGCGTGGCACGCGGCGCGCAGCGGGAATGACGCGGCGGCGTAAATGACGCGCGCTCGAGGCGACTTGGCGGTTCGCGTGCTGCCGAGCTGCAGCATGAAAACAACGACCCCTCGCCTAGCACCGGGGCTTGGCAAGGGGTCGCTTGGATGGAGCCAAAGGCGGGATTCGAACCCGCAACCCCCGCTTTACGAAAGCGGTGCACTACCGTTGTGCTACTTTGGCGAAGTTGGGTGGCTAGCACGCGCTGTTCGCGCGCACCGCCGGGCGCTTGGCAGCCATCTTCGGCCCTGTTGGCTTGTTGCCACCAGGCTTCGGTCTGGCTTGAGCGCCGGATCCAAATTGTCGGCCGCCTGACCGCCAGGCCTTGAGGGCCTAAACGAGTCGTTTGCGGGTGGAAAAGTGTAGCGTCCGACGACGAAAAGTGAAGTGTGCAAGGGGTTTGGATCTGCCGACCGGCCCTTGGACGGCACGGCAGCGCTTGGACGAGCAGTGCCCGCGGCACTCCGGCTGGCAACGCCAATGCAAGTCGACGCCCCTGGGGCTGTGTTCCTTCGATCAGCGCGGGACGGGGCGTGCTCAGCCCGCCACAGCCCGCCACACGATCGCCGAGGGCAGACTTGGACTTCTAGAAGGCGCGCAGCATTCGAGGCGCTGCGGGGGTGCTACGACCACCCATGGAAACACTCGCGCGCCGCGGTGATCACCGCGGCGCGCGAGTGCCTTGGGCTTGGATCGTCTCGCCCGCCCGCGGATCCCCGAGGCGAACGAGAACGTGTCCTTGGCGTCAGTTGCCGATAGAGCCGAGCAACTGGGCGCGGGTGGCGGCGTCGATGGCCAAGTTGCCGAAGGCACGCGCGGCGGCGGCCTTCACCATGGGCGAGGCCCCACCATTGACCACGCCTTGCAGCGCGGTGTTGCCGTCAGCCGACAACGCACCGCCCGTGCGGCCGAGGATGTCGGAGAGGGCGCCACCAGCGGCGACGCGCGCTTCATCGCCACGCGTGTCGTCGGCGAGCACCGCCAGCACCACATCGATGCACGCGGCGCAGCCACCGGCTCCCAACGCATGCAACGCGGGCACGGCGATCGTGTCGGCGCGCTTGGTGGCGGCGTACAGACCGGCGTAGGCCGGCTTGAGGTCGGACTTGGAACCGACATGCGCCAGAGCGCTCGCGGAACGCGCAGCCAGCGTCTCGGCGAGGGCACGGTCGCCGCTGAGTTCGCCGGCCATCGCCTCCATCACGCTGGCCATGTCTTCGGCCGTCGTCAGCGTGCCCTTGATGCGGTCCTCGTACAGCGAGGCGACGCCTTCCGCGTCCGCGGTCGCGACGAGGATCGGGGTGTTGGCGAAGCGCTCGGTCGAGCGGACTTCGTCGATCACTTGGGCCGTCGTCAAGTCGGGCAAGCTGTCGGCGACGATGATCACGTCGAGCGCCGGCGCGCGGTGCAGCATGCCGAGCGCCTTGGCGCCGCTGGTCCAGCGGTTGGCGTGGACGTTGTTCTTGGTCAACGCGGCGGCGATGGCCGAACCACGGGCTTCGTCGCCATCGACGACGAGCGCGAGGCGCAGTGCTTCGCGACCGGTGGCGGCGCCGAGCACCGTCACGACGTCCGCGCCCACCGAACCACCCGAGCGCGTGGCGATGTGCGCCAACGCGACGGCCGCTTCGGAAGACAGGGCGCCATCCGAGCAGCGCAAGGCCGCTTCGAGGCCCGCGGTCGGACCCTTGGCGAGGCCGGCGAGCACGCGGCACAAGGCACCACCGCTCGAAGCATCGAGATGCGTCACGGCGTCGGCGAGGGCCGCGTCCAGCGCGTCGACGCCAGCGGCGTTGACGGCCAACACGCCCGCGTCGGCCTTGGTCTTCCAATCACCGCAATCGACGCCGGCGGCCGTCAGCGCATCGCACTTGACCTGCAGGCCGACGAAGCCGCGGGCCACGCGGGCCAGGGCGGCGGTCGAAGCAGGATTGACGGCCAAGGCATGCAGCGCGGCGCGGCGCGAAGTCTCGACGCCGTACAGCGCCGTGGGGATCGGCGTGCCCACGAGGCGGCCTTCCGACCAGCCCCAGACCACGTCGCCCGCTTCGCGCATCCACATGTCGCGACCGGCGTAGTAACCGTCGGAAGCCTTGAGCAGGTTCGACTCGGCATCACCCGAGGCCGACAACTTGGCCAGCGACTCGGCGGCGGCGTTCTTGACGGATTCGTCGCCGTCCATCATGGCCGTCTTCTGCAGGGCACCCACCGAGCGCGCATCGCCGAGGTTGCCCAGCACGAAGCAGATGTTGCGGCGCAGCACGGCGTCCTCGGACGCCAACGCGACGCACAACGGAGCGCCGACTTCGGCGCCCATCTGCGACAAGGCGTGCATGGCGAGCACGCGGCCTTCGTCGTCCCCATCCGAGCCGAGGCCCGCGATCAGCGCCGGCACGGCGTATTCACCGTGGTCGGCCGAGAGCGTGCGCAGCGCCTTGCGACGCTCGAGGGCGTCAGTCTCGCTGGAGACGACCTTCGCCACGAGTTCGGAGATGGCGGCGTCGTCCTTCTTGCGCTCGGCGCGGCCTTGGCGGGCCAGCTCGATCAAGCGCTTGGCGGAAAGTTCGAAGTCGCCACCGAGGACGAGCATGTCGCGCCAAACGGCGTAGTCGGTGCCGCGCCACAACTCGTAGGCCGTGGCCTGGTCGGGGCTCTGCGCGATGACCTTCTGGAGGGCCTTCAGGGCCTCGTCCTTCTTGCCGCGCTGCAGCATCTCGACCGCCATGGCGAAGTCGTCCTTCACATCGAAGGCGGCGGCATGGGCGGGGGCCGTCATCAAGGCCAACGCGGCGAGGGCGATCGTCCGGCGCAGTCCGGTCATCTGGGGATCCTCTCGAGTGATGCGTCGTCGGTTGTCGTGCCGACGGTTGTGCGCCCGATTCGTCCGACGCTTCTTAGAGGCGGCGGCTGGGCGGCGCGTGTCTGGGGGGGGCAGCCGAGGCTGGCTCTAGGCGGCGCGCGCCGAGGCCAGCTACGACTTGGGTAGGACGGGGGATGATATCGGCGGACGCCGCGAGTTCAAGCCGCGGACAGCCGCCCGAAGTCCCCTTGTGGCCGGCTACTACCCCGTTCGGGGTCGCCGGCTACCACCGCAGGCCCCGGCGATCCGCCCGAGTGTCGTGGAAAGCGCCCTCGAAAAGCGCCTGTGGAAAGCGCACCTGATCTCGCTTCGCCGCCGAACGCACCTCAGGATGCCGGAGCGTACAGACCCAAGACTCCTCCCGCCCGCGCCTTCGTGGCGCCCGGGTGGGTCGAGGGGATGCCGGCTACGTGACGGGCGGCGAGCAAGGCGAAGAGCAAGCCCTCGCGCGCGCGAGCCGCTGGTCCAACCTCCCCCGCCTCGACCAGTGGCCCCGCGTGGCGGAGGAGCGCCGCGACCAGTGCTGGGTTGCGCACCCCTCCTCCGGCGACGACCAGCGGACCTTTGGGCACGAGTTGCGGACGCTCGACCAAAGCTGCGCGCAACGCCATGGCCACGCTGCGCGCGACGAGTTCGACGGCCGTGGCGAGCAAACGTGGCGCATCGTCGCGCGTGGCGTGCTCGGCGGCCACCAAGCCCTCGACCCAGGCGCGCGAGAAGGTGTCGCGGCCGGTGCTCTTGGGAGCCGGGCGCGCGAAGTAAGGATGGGCGAGCCAACGCGCCAGCAAGGCCTCGTCGACGCGACCGCGCAGGGCTGTGGCGCCGTTCGCATCGCAAGGTGCGTCGAAGAGGAGGCGCGCCAAGGTGTCGAGCACGCAGTTCGCTGGTCCCGTGTCGAAGGCCAGCAGTTCACCACGCTCGCGCCCGAGCAAGGTCAGGTTGGCGATCCCACCGAGGTTGAGGATGGCCGCGGGCCGCGGCAGCGCGGGGAAGATCAAGTGGTCGACCAGCGCCACGAGTGGCGCGCCCTCGCCGCCGCGCGCCAGATCGCGCCAGCGAAAGTCCCCCACGACGGGCCGACCGCTGGCTTCGGCCAAAGTCGAGAGGTCGCCGAGCTGCAGCGTCGCGCCGCGCAGTTCGGCGATGCCGTCGTGGTGCCACACGGTCTGGCCATGGCTGCCGAGCAGTTCGGCACGCAGGCCGGTCTCCTCCTCGACGCGCTCGAGGGCCGCGGCGCACGCGAGCGCCATGTCGCGATGCGCGGTGGCGAGGGCGGCGAGCGAGTCGCAGTGCCCGTCGATCATGCGCAAGAGTCGCGCGCGCAGAGAGGCGCCGCTCGGCAGGTCCTCGAAGGGGCGCGTGGCGTGGACCAAGAGCTCGGGCGGCGACAAGTCCTCGCCACCGGGCGCCAAGTGGAGCCTGCACAAGGCCACGTCGACGCCGTCGCAGGAGGTGCCCGACAAGAGTCCGGCCACCACGAGTCCACCCGGCGCACGCAGGCGCTCGAGGAGCTCGGGGCGGATGGAGGCGGCGTTTCCCATGGCTGGCGCCCGGCGGGGCGGCGCGAGGATAGGATCCACGCATGCGGAAGTCGCAGTCGCGCGAGCGGATTCTGGTGGTCGACGACGACCCCGACATCCGACTGGCCCTCGAGATGAGCCTGAACTACCACGGCTACGAGGTGCTCGTGGCCAAGGATGGCGAAGAGGCGTTGGCGCGCCTCAAGAAGGAACAGGACGCGGGCGCGAGCGTCGCGATGGTGCTGACCGACCTGAAGATGCCGCGCCTCGACGGCATGGGGCTCGTCGAGCGCCTGTCGGGCTCGGGACTGCCGGTGGTCGTCGTGTCGGGGCACGGCGATGTCGCCACCGCCGTCGAAGCCGTCAAGAAGGGCGCGGCCAACTTCCTCGAGAAGCCGCTCGACGAGCAGCGCGTGCTCGTCACCGTGCGCGCGGTGCTGCGCGAACGCCGGCTGGCCGAGGAGAACCGCCGCCTCAAGACGCGCCTCGCGGGCGCGCCGGACTTCGTCGGCAACTCGAGCGCCATGGCGCGCCTCGCGGCGCAGGTGGCGCAGGCGGCGCGTTCGGACAGCTCCGTGCTGATCCGCGGCGAGAACGGCACCGGCAAGGAGGTCGTGGCGCGCGCACTGCACGCCGGTTCGCCGCGCGCCGAGGGGCCGTTCGTCGTGGTCAACTGCGCCGCCATCCCCGAGGAACTCGTCGAGAGCGAGTTGTACGGCCACGAGAAAGGCGCCTACACCGGCGCGCACGAGCGGCGCATCGGCCACTTCGAGGCGGCCGAGGGCGGCACGCTGTTCCTCGACGAGATCGGCGACATGCCGCTCGCGGCGCAGGCCAAGCTGCTGCGCGCGCTCGAGCAGCGGGAGATCGTGCGCGTCGGCGGCGTCCAGCCCGTCAAGGTCGACCTGCGCATGCTGGCGGCCACCAACGCCGACTTGGAATCGGCCGTGCAGGCCGGGCACTTCCGCATGGATTTGTACTACCGCCTGGCGGTGGTGCCCTTGGTCGTGCCGCCGCTGCGCGAGCGCAAGGAGGACCTGCCGTCCTTGGCGCGCTTCTTCTTGGCGCAGGTGGCCGCGCGCGACGGACGCCTGCCGCAGTCGCTCTCGCCCGAGGCGTTGCTGCTGCTCTCCGAGGAAGCTTGGCCCGGCAACGTGCGCCAACTGAAGAACCTGCTCGAGGCGGCGGTCGTCCTGTGCGACGAGCCCGAGATCGGGCGCGCGCAGCTCGAGGAGCTGCTGGCGCCGACGCGGACCGGGCTGGGGGGCGCGCGCGCCGGCGCGGGGACGAGCGGGGCCGAGGACGCCTTCGCCGCGGAGACCTTCGAGGAGTTCAAGGACCGTTCGGAGCGCGCGTACCTCGCGCGCAAGCTCTCGGAGAACGAGGGCAACGTCAAGCGCACCGCCGAGCGCCTCGGCATGCAACGCAGCCACCTGTACAAGAAGATCGAACGCCACGGGCTACGCTGAGCGCGACGGACAGCTGTCCAGTTCG
>Ga0172367_10002933_pt1 | contig 22800 bp, 13 predicted proteins | sample Lak10m_FD_114542 | JGI IMG/M metagenome (GOLD analysis project Ga0172367, IMG submission 114542) | Freshwater microbial communities from Kabuno Bay, South-Kivu, Congo - kab_022012_10m | ecosystem: Environmental > Aquatic > Freshwater > Lake | place: Democratic Republic of the Congo: South-Kivu... | reverse complement strand
CCGATTGGTCCACATCTGCTGCCTGGTGCTGCCAGGGTTCTGCAAATGGAGCTTTGCCCAGAATATGCTGTAAAATAGCCACGATATCCTGGGTCGATACCCCTTCTTTACAAAATGAATCCCAGCCTGCCTGTACCACATACGCAGATCCCACCTTCAGCTCATCAAAGGAAAAGTATCCCAATCCATCAGCCACCGTACTGGCAATTTTTTCTCCACTTAACACGACCGATACGCCGGGAAGCGGCTTTCCTCCCGGGAGTTTTACCAAACCCGATACAGCCGCCGTTTGGTTTTTCTGGCAATACTTCCCGTTCAAATCGTGCAACAAAACAAAGGTTTCTCCAAATGCGTAATTTCCGCTGGCATCCCAGGCATACACGTACAACAACACCGTGGGTTTGTCGTCGCAGGTAAGTACGATGGAACGGCGATCCGGACTCGGTTTTTCCAATCCCGATTCGATGGCTTCCGCCCGGTGCACGGAATAGCGCACATCGAAGGAACAATCCGTAGCCGGACTGGAAATCAGCTCCTCTGCCCACACCGTAACGGCAGCAGGGTCGGTATCGCCGTCCCGATCGGCATCGATTCCGGGTGGTAAAGGTATCAGCTGGATAATGATACTATTGATACACCGAAAGTCCGGCGCCCGTCGGTCGGATACCTGTACGAACACTTTTTTTTCAGAAAAATTCCCACAGCCATCCTCCATGCGAATCGTGAGCCGATGGGATCCAAAAGGTAGGCGCGCAAGCAGCCGATACGAGGGATACCCTCCTTGTACGAGCCCGTTAAATGGCTCATCGGGCAACCCATCGGCAAACTTATCCCAGGTTACGGTCAGTTTCAGCTTTTCCGGAGAGCAGGTTTCCAATGCACGGATAGAAAAGTTCAAATCGCCCGTACAATCCAACCCCGTTCCGGCAACCTGCACCTCTTCGGCGCAAATAATCACGGGCGGCGTCTCATCCCGGATGGTGATTACCTGCTGGTACTCCCAATAGGCATTGGATGACAGCGAAGCATCTTCCTTGCTGCTCAGCCAGTATCCTCCTTTCGGCGTATCATTGAACGGGAGAGCATCCTTATCCAGATACACGTGCCCGTCGGGTGCCGAAACTAGCCATAGGGGGCTATCGCCCGCCACTCCGTTTTTATCGACATCCCTGCCTATAATTACCGGAGGCAGCAGCGGATTGAACATACACCAGTTGATGACTTGATAGGTGCGAAAAACCCGATAACAACCACCAACCGCCGAAGAGGCCGGGGTATCCTGATAACTCACTGAAAAATATTGGCAGCTATTGCCGGATACCCGCACCGAATCCACCGTTTTGAGGGAGTTGCAGGACACGGTCGTGTCGGCAGGAAAACGAAGGGCGAATGATGGGTCCGGCAGGATTTGGATGACCCGTGTGCAGGCATCTCCCCAAGCTTCCGTCAGCATACCGGAATCGCGGACGACCTGCCACGACTGCGTCACCTTGCCCTGCTGACAGCTATTGGTTGCCCACACCGGCTTATTCGCTACGATACGCAAATTGCCGGTTAGCCCAGACAGGGAAACTGCCCGCCCTAGCGCATCCAGGTTGGAAAGCGAAGGGTCGCCACAACGAATGGCCGTATCGGCGGGAGCCATACAGCGGAGGAGTGAATCACCAAAAACGACGGGCGGGCGCTCATTGCCATGCAACCGAAGCCCCACCACACTCAGTAGCAGCGTGCTCACTAGCCAATGCAACGACACCCCGTAGCGAAAACGACAAGGAAAATGAAAGACCCAGCCTAAGCAAGCGGTAGAGTTGGTACGCATGAGGTGCGGTCGCACTTTTTTATAGTTTTCTCCAATAGGTATTGTGTACCCAGCCATGTGCCCTTGAAGAACCAAACCAGAAGCCAGTAACGGTTGGGGTCGCCACCCGTTCATATACACCGAACAATCGGACGGCGGGCACTCCCCCGACAACTTTTCCATCAGCCAACAAAATCCACCCAATTGGCGAAGGAATAAGGTTCCTTGAAATCAGCCGTTCCCGCCAAACGGTGCCAGGAATCAGTTATCAGGGTTATTCTTGGACTCCAACATTCGGACTCGGCTGACATGTTTTTCGCGGATAATATCTTGTACCGGACGGTTCTGAATTTTGCTGTCCAACCAGGAAATAATGTCCAGGTATAGGAAGGGGCGTTGTTCGTAGGGGTCCTCTGAAACCCGGATAAGCTTCTCCCGAAGCGCAATGAACTCCTGAGGCAGTTCTCTGGGATGGATACGCGTTAAACGACGAAGGAAGCGGAATATTTCCTTTAGCACCATTCCCAGGTCGTCATTTTTTGCGAGAAACCGGTACACTGATTTTACCTGGTACTCTACCAACTGGGCGTTGCCGAGCTCAAAATGGGCAATCAAGCTCAGTAAGCGGGCGAACACCTGAATATCTGCCCTATAATCCGGATTCTTTTGGTTGGTAATTTTGTTCAGAAACGTGATGGCACGACTGCTGTCGCCGCTTCCAAAATACAGGCAGGCAATCCGATAGTTAAACAGCATTTCGCGGTGGCTGTCCCAGTTGTAGCGATCCTCCTCCATAATATCCACGAGCGCTGGCACCAAAGCGAGCCCTTGTGAGAAGGTACCCTCCAGGAAATGCTTTTTGATTAGGTGGATGTATTTGTATAGAAAAAAGAGGCTCTCGTTGTTTTTGTTGGACTCCAGCTCGGGAAGCTGTTGGGGCAACTGCAAAAGCTCCTCCAGTACCTGATTGAACTTTTGGGTCTGCAGCAGATTGAACAGCGAGTTGAGCAGATTGTGCATCCCCTTCAGATACAGCGGGGTATAAAGCTCAATCATCCGGGGATTAGGCCGAAACAAATCCACCAGCCGTTGGGCGTAGCGATAGCAGAAGCTAAAATCCTGGGTTATGTGATAAAACCAGAAATGAGCCTGGCAAAAGTGTACCTTGGCCATCCAGTCCAGCTCCAGGTAGGGTGTTTCGGGAAGGCTGCGCTTGAAGAAGGTCTTGGCCAGCTCAAAATCGCGTTGATTGCGCACAAAGCCCATTTTCAAATACAGCCCGTACAACTGGAGCGCCAGGTTTGAAAACTGCGTGACCTGATGGAGGCTTTTCTCCAGGCTTATCGTTTCGGACGACAAGATTTCCGCCTGTCCCGACAAGCTGCGGTTCACAAATTGGCTTTCCAAGTCTTTTTGAAACTCCAGAATCTCGAGGCTCAATGGATGATAATGCCCGGAACAGGCCCGATCCTTGGCCTTTAGAAGAATGTCGTGGCTCTGACGATAGAGCCCTTTATTGTAAAGTATCCGCGCATAGTCAATCATTTCGCGGATTTGAATGTCCTCAATTTCTTTAGAACTAAGCAGGCGCAAGCTGGTGAGCAGTTGCTTGTATAAATGCGCCTTCAGGTTGGATAGCTGCTGCTTTTTTATCTCGGGCAGCTTTTTTAGGATATTTTTCTCCTCATACTCCCCCCTTTTTTCCAAAAAATCAAACAACTGCAAAAACAGAATATCCTCCGACGACTGGTTACGCTTGACAAAAAGACGAAAATGGCGCTTCTCTGCACGCGTCAGAGAGTTGATCAACTGCACCAGGTCATCTGTTTTTTGTTTGGGCATTGTAATTTAAAATTTGATAAAATACTGAATAACAATTTTTTAAAAAAAATGGGGGAAAATACCGTGCCGGACATTCCGATACAATTATTGCTTTTCTCCCTATCTTCAAAACTATCTTTGAAGCTTGTAAATGTACAAAAATGCAAAGCCAATGCCAGATAATCGAATTTATATCTTCGACACTACCTTACGGGACGGCGAACAGGTGCCGGGCTGTAAACTCAATATGGAGCAAAAAATTGAGGTCGCCCATGCCCTTGAAAATCTGGGAGTAGATGTAATCGAAGCCGGATTCCCTATCTCCAGCCCCGGAGATTTCCAATCGGTGGAAGCGATTTGCAAAGCCCTCACCTACCCTACCATCTGTGGTCTTTCGCGCGCGGTTCAAAAAGATATCGAAGTAGCAGCTGCGGCTCTAAAATATGCTAAACGACCAAGAATTCATACCGGAATCGGCACATCGGATTCCCATATCCGACACAAATTCAACAGCACCCGCGAAGGAGTGCTCGAGCGAGCAGTCGCCGCCATAAAGTTAGCCAAATCCTTTGTTGAGGACGTAGAATTTTATGCCGAAGATGCCGGTCGGACAGATAATGTGTTTCTCGCACAGGTAATCGAAGCCGTGCTCAAAGCCGGCGCAACGGTGCTCAACATTCCGGATACCACCGGATACTGCCTACCAGAGGAGTATGGTGAAAAAATCCGCTATCTCTATGAGAATGTACCAGGTATCCATAAAGCCACCATCTCCACCCATTGCCATAACGACCTTGGGTTGGCCACGGCCAACTCGATTGCCGGCATCCAGAATGGTGCCCGTCAGATAGAATGTACCATCAATGGCATCGGGGAACGCGCTGGGAATACCTCGCTCGAAGAGGTGGTCATGATTATGAAACAACATCCATACCTGGGCTTTGAGACAGGTATCAACACCCGCCTTCTGTATCCAACCAGCCAGCTGGTGAGTGAGAAAATGGGGGTAGTCGTACAGCCCAACAAAGCGATTGTTGGTGGAAACGCATTCGCCCATTCCTCCGGTATTCACCAGGACGGTGTAATAAAAGAGCGGAACACCTACGAAATCATCGACCCTGCCGAAGTAGGGGTCGATCAATCCAAAATCGTGCTCACCGCCCGAAGCGGCCGCGCCGCGCTGGCCTATCGCTTCAAGGAAATGGGTATCAACCTCACCAAAGACGAACTGGATATCCTCTATCCTCAATTCCTCGTGGTAGCTGACAGCAAGAAAGAAGTAGAAGAAAGCGATTTGGGCCGTATTTACGAGCGCCTCGCCAACTAATCCGGATTTTACCGTTAAATCTATTATCACTCCAATGGGAAAAACCTTATTCGATAAAATATGGGACGCGCATGTGGTAGCTCCCGTTGAAGGTGGCATGGAAGTAGTGTACATCGACCGCCATTTCATCCACGAAGTGACCAGCCCGCAGGCTTTTGCCGGATTAAAATCCCGTGGAATCGGGGTTTTTCGCCCGAATCAGACCGTAGCAACCGCCGACCACAATGTGCCTACCATCAACCAACACCTTCCTATCCGGGAATCCCTTTCGCGATTTCAAGTCGAAAAATTGGTGGAAAACTGCTCGGATTTTGGTATCGAGCTTTATGGTCTGGGCCATCCCTACCAGGGCATTGTGCATGTCATCGGACCAGAATTGGGCGTTACCCAGCCAGGTATGACCATTGTGTGCGGCGATAGCCACACCTCTACGCACGGAGCCTTCGGATGTATTGCTTTCGGCATCGGCACCAGCCAGGTAGAACAGGTGTTTGCCAGCCAGTGCCTCATTCAATCCAGACCCAAACGCATGCGGATCAACGTCGAAGGCCAACTGGCCAACGGGGTGTCGGCAAAAGATATTATCCTGTATATCATATCCAAATTGAGTGCGGCAGGCGGCACCGGCTATTTTGTGGAATACGCCGGTTCTGCTATCCGCGCCTTATCTATGGAAGGGCGCATGACCATCTGCAACATGAGCATCGAAATGGGTGCCCGCGGTGGTCTGGTCGCTCCGGATGAAACGACTTTCGAGTATGTAAAAGGGCGCCGCTTTGCCCCACAAGGTGCCGCTTTCGACGAAGCTGTCGCACATTGGCGCACCCTCTACACCGACCAGGATGCTGTTTTTGACCTGGAGTACCACTTCAAAGCCGAAGACATTGAGCCGATGGTTACGTATGGCACCAACCCCGGTATGGGAATGGGCATCTCCGACCATATTCCGGGTACCGGCGAATCCGAATCGCCCCAATCGTTTACCAAAGCGCTGGAGTACATGGGCTTACACTCCGGGGAAGCCATGGATGGCCTCCCTATTCACCATGTGTTTATCGGTAGCTGTACCAACTCCCGCCTGGAGGATCTGCGCCTAGTTGCACAGTATGTGAAGGGCAAACAAAAAGCACCGCATGTACAGGCCATGATTGTACCCGGATCCAAACAGGTCGAAGCCCAGGCCTGCGCAGAAGGCCTCGACGCCATCTTTAAAGAAGCGGGATTCGAGTTTCGCGAGCCAGGCTGCTCGGCCTGCCTGGGCATGAACGAAGATAAAATCCCCTCCGGCGAATATTGTGTATCCACGTCCAACCGAAACTTCGAAGGAAGGCAAGGCCCTGGAGCACGCACCATACTCGCTAGCCCCCTCATGGCTGCTGCGGCAGCTATCCATGGAAAAATTGTTGATGTGCGCAATGAATTAGCCTAACCTGCTTCCCTTATAGTATGGAAAAATTTACCGTTTTACGTTCAACCGCCGTACCTCTCCCCGTAGAGGACGTAGATACCGATCAGATTATCCCTGCCCGCTTCTTGAAAGCTACGACCAAGGAAGGATTTGGTCAAAACCTCTTCCGCGACTGGCGCTTCCACGCGGACGATAGTCCAAAGTCGGACTTCATCCTAAATAACCCGGTGTACACCGGGAAGATACTAATTGCCGGTAAGAACTTTGGCTGCGGCTCCAGCCGGGAACACGCTGCCTGGGCGCTTACTGATTATGGATTCAAAGCAGTCGTTTCCAGCTTTTTTGCAGATATTTTCAGAGGAAACGCATTGAATAACGGGCTTCTGCCGGTACAGGTAAGCAGCGCGTTCCTACATCAGTTGTTTTTGGCCATTGAAAAGGACCCCCATACGGCTTTTGAAATCGACCTGGAAGCTCAGACGATTGGTATTCCGGCACTTGGAGTCCAGGAGCAGTTCCCTATCGACCCCTACAAAAAAGTATGTATGCTCAACGGGTACGATGATATCGATTACCTGCTCAGTCTGAATGAACAAATTGAGGCTTTCGAATCGGAAAAGTCTGCACGTTAATCCGCACCACTACTATGAAAAAAACCATTGCACTGCTTCCCGGAGATGGTATCGGACCGGAAGTTACAACCCAGGCAATCAAAGTGCTCGACGCGATTGCAGAGCGATTCCAGCATCAGTTTTTCTACAAGACAGCCGATGTAGGAGCCATTGCTATCGATAAAACGGGAGATCCACTCCCCCAATCCACCCTCGATTTGTGTATGTCGGCCGATGCGATTCTATTCGGAGCCATCGGGCATCCCAAATACGATAACGACCCAACCGCAAAGGTTCGGCCGGAACAGGGCTTGCTGCGCCTCCGCAAAAGCCTGGGCTTGTTTGCCAACCTTCGCCCGGTAACCACCTACCAGACTCTGCTCCACTTGTCGCCCCTGAAATCAGAACGCATTGAAGGCGCAGATTTTATCATTTTCAGAGAACTGACCGGCGGGATTTATTTCGGTGAGAAAAAACGCACGGAAGATACAGCGTCTGACCTATGTATTTATTCCCGTTCGGAAATTCAACGTATTGCACGCCTCGCCTTCCAAGCTGCGCAAGGCCGTCGCAAAAAGCTGCTACTCGTCGATAAAGCCAACGTGCTCGAATCATCCAGGCTATGGCGGGAAGTCATCCAGCAGCTAAGCCCGGAATATCCGGACGTAGCAGTAAGCTACATGTTCGTAGATAACGCCGCGATGCAGATCATCCAATGGCCGACCCAGTTTGACGTTATGCTGACGGAAAATATGTTTGGCGATATCCTATCCGATGAAGCCAGCGTAATCGCCGGCTCTATGGGTCTGTTGCCCTCCGCCTCCATCGGCGAAAAAACAGCGCTGTTTGAACCGATTCACGGGTCCTATCCTCAGGCAGCAGGCAAAGATATCGCCAACCCTATGGCAGCTATCCTGTCCGCCGCCATGATGCTCGAATACTTTGGCTTACAAGAAGAAGCAGCGGTCATTCAGCAAACCACCAAACAGGTGCTGGAGAAAGGCATCGGAACGCCGGAGCTAGACCTAAAACAAGTATATACCTGCTCACAAATTGGCGACCTAATCGCCCACCTCATTTCGGATAGCGCCGATTTGAATTCCGAAGACGATAAATCGAGCGATCGCACCTCTACTATCATCTGATAACCCATCAGTTGGTAGCTTCCACCCAATGCGAATTCATTTTTCGGGTGGGTAAAAAGGGGCTGTCTCGAACATATTTTGCCGCAGCATGCGATAGAATATGTCTGAGACAGCCCCTTTTTGATGAGCCCCACCTCGATACTGAGCCCAAATCAACTACTGACGCCCATTTATTCCACTATGACCCGAGCCAATACCGGCAGATGGTCAGACGGTAGCCGACCACTCCAGGAATCGGATAGGATGGCATGTTTCAGTACCTGGATCCCGTTTTTTATAAAAACATAATCGATTCGCTGCCCGGGCATCCCAGGGAACAGAAATGCATTGGTCCAGGTTCCCGTTGGACCGTGGTGCGGCAGCTGTGAGCGCGTAATAGCATCGATGACCCGGTCGGGATGCTGTGGGTCTGTAAGAATTAAAATGGGTTCCTCCGTGGGTTGTGCGTTGAAATCGCCGGTGAGCAGCACGGGTAAGGTTCCCCCCATCTCTTTGATTTTGGATAAAACGAGGTGAGCACTGCTGGCGCGGGCCACCTTGCCAATATGGTCAAAATGGGTATTAAAATGAAAAAACACCTTTCCCGTGGCTTTATCCTTGAATTTTGCCCAAGTGACTATGCGCGGCAATGCAGCATCCCAACCGGCTATCCCTGCTTTGTCGGGATGTTCTGAAAGCCAAAAAGTACCCGATAGCAACACCTCAAACCGGCTTTTTCGATAGAAAATAGCCGAGAACTCATTGTCGGGCGAAGGATGGGCGGTTCCATCGGTGCGACATACCCCGACCCAGTCAAACTCCGGTAGCCCTTTGCTCAATTCGTCTAATTGACTGCGAAATGCCTCCTGCACGCCGAGCAAATCCGCTTCGTGATACCTTATCATACTAAGTACCAATTCTTTGCGATTTGGCCAATAGTTGAATCCATCGTCCGGATTAGGTAGTCGGATATTGAAGGTCATAACCTGAAAAGCCTCGGACTGTGCGGAAAGGCCTTGAGGTATCCAAAGCGATGCGAACATAAAAAGCAGCAGCGTGCGAATCATAGGTCGGTTATTTTAGATAATCAGGCCAATATACGGTATCGAACATAAAAAAGGGCTGACATTGTTCGTATCAGCCCCTTCTACCATTTGGATTACTATCAGGAGAAAGATGGAAAAAAATGACTTGTATCTAACCTTCTGCTCATAGAAGACCAAAAAGAACGCCTTGTACTCATCGACAGTCGAACATTATCTCCCACTTACCAAAAAAGTATTCTTATTCCAGCTCTACCACCAGGTCCTCCTGTTCTACCAGCGTCTTTTCTTTTAGATGGATAGCCTTTACCCTACCGGCGACCGGAGCGGTGATAGTACTCTCCATTTTCATTGCCTCGATGACAAATAAAGCGGTGTTGGCATCCACGCTCTGGCCAATCTCGACCAGAATACGGGCGATACTCCCCTGGAGGGGTGCACCGATTTCATGCGTACCGGATGCTTTTTTATGCGCTACAATCTGCGATTTGACACTTTTATCGCGCACCGGCACCGAGCGGGTCTGTCCGTTCAGTTGAAAAAACACCAGGCGGTGTCCTGTTTCATCGGGCTCCGAAATGTTCAGGTATTTAATCAGGATATTTTTCCCTTTATCCAGGTTTACGATAATTTCTTCATTTGGATGCAGGCCATAGAAGAAAGCGGCGGTAGGCAGCTTGCTGACATCCCCAAACTCCTTAAAGTGTTCGCGGTATTCCCGAAACACCTTTGGGTAAAGCTTGAAGGCCAGGAAATCGGCCATTCCGAGGGAGGAACCAAACTCCTGCTGGAAGGCTGGCAGCTCTGTTTCAAAGGCTACCGGAGCCAGGTGTGCGTTGGGTTCTTCGGTATAGGGCAGTTCGCCCTTCAGGATAATGCGCTGAATATCCGGAGGAAAACCACCTGGAGTTTGGCCCAAATCTCCCCGCATGAGGGCTTTTACGCTATCGGGAAAAGCCAGGTGTTCGCCGTTGGATAGGATAGCTTCTTTGTCGAGGTTGTTGGCCGTCATGAAAAGAGCCATATCCCCTACTACCTTAGAGGAAGGGGTTACCTTTACGATATCTCCAAACAAATCATTGGCAACCCGGAAGTTCTGTTTGACCAGTTCAAATTTATCCTCCAGACCAAGTGCACGTGCCTGAGGCCGCAGGTTTGAATACTGGCCACCAGGAATTTCATGCTGATACACTTCGGCGGTGCCTGCTTTCAACTCACTTTCAAATGGGTAATAGTAGCGCCGGACGGCCTCCCAGTAGTTCGAAAACGCATTGAGGGAAGTAAGGTTGACCGGCATTTCGCGATCATGGCCTTTCATCAACGCGACAAAGGAGTTGAAGTTGGGTTGGGACGTCAGCCCGGACATGGAGGCCAGTGCGAGGTCTATTACATCTACCCCGGCCTCTACTGCCTTCATATAGGTAGCTGCCTGAATAGACGCCGTATCATGCGTGTGCAAATGAATAGGAATCTGCACCGTTTCGCGGAGGGCGGAAACCAATACCTCGGCGGCGTAGGGTTTCAGCAGACCAGCCATATCCTTGATAGCCAGGATATGCGCGCCTTCATCCTCGAGCCGGCGTGCCAAATCGAGGTAATACGCCAGGTTATATTTTGGACGTTGGGGGTCGAGGATATCTCCGGTATAGCAAATACAAGCTTCGGCCAGCGCATCTGTTCGCTCGCGCACCGCCCGCATGCTGGCCCGCATGGAATCGACATTATTCAGAGAGTCGAAAATGCGAAACAGGTCAATACCCGTTGCGGCAGCTTCCTCGATGAACTGCTCGATAAGGTTATTGGGATACGCGGTGTAGCCTACGGCATTGGAGCCTCGAAGCAACATCTGAAAGAGGGTATTCGGAATCGCTTTGCGCAGAGCGGCCAGTCGCTCCCAGGGGTTTTCCTTCAAAAATCGGTACGCGACATCAAAAGTAGCTCCACCCCATACTTCCATGGAGAACAGTTCGCCCCCGTGCCGTTTTCCAAAACTCTCCGCCACTCTAATTAGGTCATAGCTGCGCACGCGGGTAGCGAGTAGCGACTGATGCGCATCCCGAAAGGTGGTATCGGTGTACTGGATGCGCTTCTCTTGTTTGAGCCAGGCTACAAATCCATCGCGGCCTTTTTGCTTGAGCAAGTCGCGTGTTCCTTCCGGATAGGGCATCTGTCGGTCAACAGGCGGCACTATGGGTGGGAGCAGGTGTACGAAAGGATCTCGATGCGCCACGTCGGGGTGGCCATTGACGATGACTTCCGAAAGGAAGCGCAGCATCTTGGTACCCCTATCCTGCCAATTAGGCGGGGAGAGCAGCTGTGGATTTTCTTTTATGAAATTGACAGTTACCTGCCCTTGTTGGAAGGTCTCACTTTGGAGTAAGTTGAGCAGGAAGCCAATATTGGTTTTCACCCCCCGGATTCGAAATTCGCGGAGTGCGCGGTGCATTCGTTGCGCGGTGCCCGGCAGGGTACGCCCCCAGGCGGTCACCTTGACCAGCATGCTGTCAAAAAACGGGGAAATTTTAGCGCCGGCATAGGCGCTGCCTGCATCCAGTCGGATCCCCATCCCCCCGGCCGAACGGTAGGCGATGAGGGTACCGTAATCCGGTTTAAAGTCGTTGGAGGGGTCTTCGGTGGTGATACGGCACTGAATAGCTACCCCCGACATTTCAACAGCGGCCTGAGAGGAGATACCAATTTCGGGGCTATCCAGTGGATGCCCCATCGCAATCAGCAGCTGGGCGCGCACCAGGTCAATACCCGTTACCTCTTCGGTGACCGTATGTTCTACCTGAATGCGCGGATTGACTTCAATAAAATAGACCCGTTCGGAGGCATCTACCAAAAACTCCACGGTACCCGCATTATTATAGCCCACTGCTTTGCCCAGGCGAACCGCGTAATCGTACAAACGCTGTTTGGTCGCTTCCGACAAGGTCACGCAGGGAGCCATTTCAACCACCTTCTGAAAACGGCGCTGCACAGAGCAATCCCGTTCAAAAAGGTGCACTAAATGCCCGTGGCGGTCGCCGAGCAACTGGATTTCTATATGCTTTGGTTCTTCAATGAATTTTTCGAGGAAAACGGTTCCATCGCCAAATGCTTTCGTGGCTTCACCCCTGGCCTCCATAAACTCGGATACCAGTTGCTCAGGTGCATGCACCACGCGCATTCCGCGCCCTCCCCCTCCTGCTGCGGCTTTGATAATCACCGGAAACCCTATCCGTTGGGCTTCTTCCATAGCAATCTCCGGCGAAGTGAGGGATTGCCGGCTATCTTCAATCATGGGGATATCCAGCGTACGAGCCAGCGTTTTGGCAGCGACTTTATCGCCCAGACGCTCCATAATCTCCGGATCCGGACCTATGAAAACAATACCGGATTCCCGGCATCTCCGGGCGAACACCACGTTTTCAGAAAGAAAACCATACCCGGGGTGAATGGCATCAGCCCCATTTTCCAAGGCCACCCGAATGATTTCATCGATATCCAGATAGGGCCGAAGGGGGTCTTTATCCTCTCCAATCTGATAGGCTTCATCGGCTTTGTACCGGTGGAGTGAATAGCGATCCTCAAACGTATAAACAGCAACCGTGCGGAGCTGCAGTTCCGAAGCTGCCCGAAAAACACGGATAGCTATCTCGCCTCGGTTGGCTACGAGCAATTTGCGAATTGGCTTCATGACAAGACTACGTTGAATTAAACCTAGAATACAGGTTTATCTGGAAGGGAAATCAAATATACACTTCCCTATTCAGAATTCCAACTACCTGTCGGCCGATAGCCCGCTTACTCCAGCAGGTATTCCAAGTCCCCCCTGGTAAAATCAGCCTCCCGGACGTTTTCAAGAATATCCTCTGCCAGCTTAGATTTGCGACTTTGAAGCTGAAGGATTTTCTCTTCAATGCTGTCCTTGGTGATAAATTTAACGGCAAACACGTTATTGGACTGTCCAATACGATGGGCTCGGGCGATAGCCTGCTGCTCGATGGTCGGGTTCCACCAAGGATCCAGAATAAAAACATAATCCGCAGCGGTGAGATTCAGACCGACCCCCCCCGACTTGATGGAGATGAGGAAGGACTGTACATCCGGGCTCGTTTCAAACTGCTGAATATTCTGAACCCGGTCTTTGGCTGCCATAGATCCCGTTAGGATTGAATACGGTTGCCCAATTGCCTCAAATTCGAGCTTGAACAGATCCAAATACTGTACAAAGGAGCTAAAAAACAAGGCTTTGTGATTGCTCCTTTTGATTACCGACCATTGTTCGAGTACATCGTTGAACTTCCCACTTTCCTGCTGAAAATCAGGATATACCATTCTGGGATGATTGCAAATTTGGCGCAACTTGGTCAGCGACTGCAATACCATAATGCGATATTGCGGGCTACTGGCATCAAAATTTTCGAGCAGGTAGTTGCGGGCGGCTGATTTTTCTTTTTCATAGAGTTTCTTCTGTTCGGCACCCATTTCAGAGTAAAAAATCTGGGTCGTCAGCGGAGGTAAATCCTTGGCCACTTCTTCTTTGGTGCGACGCAATAAGTAGGGAGCGACCAGGTTGCGCAGCCTTCGCTTTTTTTCATCGTCCCTGCGCTTTTCGATTGGGGTAATAAATTCCTTCTGAAAAAAGGCGTAGGACCCCAGCAAATCCGGGTTTATGAACTGCATCTGTGCCCATAAATCCGATAGCGAGTTTTCGATGGGTGTACCGCTCAGCGAAATCTTATGCCTCCCCGGCAATTGATTAATAGCCTTGAAGACTTTGCTCTCGCGATTTTTTATCTGCTGGCTCTCATCCAGTACGATATATTCATACTCCAGGGTTTTCAATAACTCCACGTCCCGAAGGGCCGTTTGGTAGGTAGTCAAAATGATATCAAAGCGCCGAAGCAGGCGGATATCCTGGTGCCGTTTAGGACCTACGTGGAGATATACGTTTAGGTTAGGTGCAAACTTCCGTATTTCCGTTTCCCAGTTGAAAACCAGGGAGGCGGGCAACACAATCAATGCCTGCAAAGGTTGTAAAAAAGCCTCATCGGGTGCGGGCGGGGTAAATAAATCGAGCTGGGTGCGTGCGACCGGTCGTTCGGCCGCCGCGGCTTCCTGCGCTTTCTTCTCCTTTGCATGAAGCAAGGCCGCCAACGTCTGTACCGTTTTTCCCAGTCCCATATCATCGGCCAAACAAGCACCCAGCCCGTTCTGGTAGAGCTGTACCAGCCAACGCGCTCCTTCCAGCTGATACGGACGCAGGTTGGCCTTGAGCATGGCCGATACGACAAACGCTTCGGCTGGAATAGAAATAGGGCTGTTGTTTTCTTCCTGAAGTCCGATACCCTGGAGTAAGGTAAACTGGTTTTTATTCAACCGAAGATTATCTCCCTCCTTGCGGCCAAACTGCACCAGGGATTTATATTTTTCCATCCACTCCTGCGGGATGATAAAGAAAGCGCCGTTGGGCAGGGGATAAAAGCGATTATCTGCCTGGATGTATTTTGCCAATGATAAAAACGAAATAGTGTAAGTACCCACTACGACCTCCCCGAATACATCGAACCAATCAATCGCGGTGGATGTCTGAAGCTGTAGCGAACCCTGCATCAGATACACCTCTTTGTCGTCGATTTGTACCGGGGCAATCACAAAGCCTGCCTGCTCGAGTTCCGTTTTTTTATCGATGAGCCACGACAGCAGATTAAAGGAATCCGACCCCTCTGCCTCAGCCAGGAAAAACTGTCCATTCTCCATTTCAGACAGCCCCATGTCCACCAGTTTACGGATATACGCCTGCTCCTTTTCCTTTTGGCGGGTGACCTTATTGATGCCAATCTCCTCCCCGTTGATCTCCAGGCTGGTACGTTCCAGCCGCGGATTTTTCCAGTCGAACTCTGCATGCGGGTATTCCATATACACCACGAGGGTTTGTTGGCTCACAAAAAAGCTGGTATTCAACTGTAAGCGGCAACTGAGCAGCGTGTCGTAGTTTCTGATTTCAAAGCCATCTGCTTCGATATCAATTTGGGAAGCAACGCGGATAATAAATTTTTGGAAATAGGTTTTCACGGAGGCATTCGGAATGTGCAGTTCATCCCGTTCGCGAAACGGCTTGACCATATTGCCGTTGATATGCTTCACGAAATACAAGGTACCATCCATCAGCACCCAGGCGGGGTTGTTGGTAAGAGGCACCACCTCCCGCGAGCTGAGGCGCCAGATTAGGTCGCCCCGGCGCAACCGCAGCCGATATGTAACGCCTTGCGGAGTGCGGCGAAACATAAGTTCTGGCTGCAACACCTCCCGACTCGTTTCGACCAGAAAATCCTTGACCAATACCCGACGATCCACGTTGAACGAAAGCGGTAATCCATAGCGCACCACCAGATTGAGCAGGCGATCGACTCTCCGGTGCACAAACTCGAAAATTGCTTTTTGGATTTCCGGATCCTGCATCAACTCCTCCAAGGGTTTCTCCTTCTTCTTAGGAGGGCTAAACCGACTTTCCAACGCTTTGACCTGTACCTCCTCAATAAGCTTGAAGGTCGTCTTACGCACCTCATCCAGCTCAATTTTAAAATGCTGGATCGTCTCCGAGACCGCCTTTTGCTGGATATGAGATAACAGCCCCTCCCGATCCCGGCTTACAATATAGGCAGTGGGCAGATACAATCCTTCCGGGCCTTCCGACAGATTATAGACTACATCAAAAGATGCTGCTTGTACAGGTGCAGGAGCCATTACTTTTTTTTACTTCCTTCTAAAATTCAGCAAGGTCGTAAAAAGGATTGAATTTTTTCAAAAATCACCCGGGCATGTCCTTCATTCGACTCGAACGACCAGCCCGCTATGTGGGGCGTAAGCACGACCCGATCCGACCGGCGCAGAAACTGAAATGGCTCTGGCAGCGCTAATGGCTGCAGGTGTTCAAAAGAAAGCTCTTCATATTCAATAACATCCAGCCCCGCACCCAGTACCTTCCCCTCCTCCATCGCCCGCACAAGACCGGCTGTTTCAAGCACCAGCCCGCGCGCCGTATTGATAAGGTAAATGGGCTTTTTAAAGCTATTCAAAAAATCATAGTTAATAAAATAATGATTTTCAGTCATATATGGAATATGAATACTCAAAATATCACAAGCCGCCTGCAAGGTTTCCAAAGATACTTCCTGTGCAAAGGAATCGCCGTACTGCGTGCGAAACTTATCGTATGCCAGTACCGTCGCACCAAAACCCGACAAGCGCTGGGCGAAGGCTTTTCCCATATTGCCGTATCCCAGAATTCCTACGGTTCTGCCCTTTATTTCGGCTCCCCGGTTACCAGCGCGCACCCAGGCCCCTTCGCGTACCTGGCGGTCGGCTCTTCCCAGGTTATTCATCAACATCAGCAACATACCGATGGCATGTTCAGCCACCGTATCCATGCTGCCTTCGGGTGAGGTCAGTACGGCTACGTTCCGCTCCTGTGCAGCCACCAGGTCGATATGCTCTACCCCAACACCCAGACGAGCTACGAAACGAAGCCTTGGAGCTGCTTGCAAAAACGCGGCATCGATGCGTATCCGGCTGCGCACCACCACCCCGTCCACGTCGGCGGCGGCTTGCAGCAGGGCGTCGCGGTCGGCGTGGTACATCTCCATACAAAGGAGGCCAATGGATGCCAATCCTTGTACCAGGAACGGATGGGGTTCATCAATCAGCAAAACCCGAAATGGGGACTCTATACCTTGCGTTGCCATCGACATGAGAAGTGATAAGGGGATAACGTTAGAAATTTTCTGTTCCGGGAAGGGCAATGGCAGTGAGGCCAGATGGTCGGGTTGGCTCTTTTTGAGTGAAGAACTGCGGTTCTTCCAACATAAAGCTTTTGATAATAGGCGCGATGAGCGCAAACTCGACCAAAAAGCCGTCGTGACCATACGCACTCGGAATCACTTCAAATCGGGCATGCGGGATATAGGAAGCCATGAGCTCCTGTTCGCGCAGCGGAAACAGAATATCCGAATCAATACCAACAATAAGCGTCCGGGATCGCACCCGCGCCAGCACTTTGGGCACGGTATCCCGGTTTCGGCCGACGTGGTGGCTATCCATCGCCTGGCTGAGCACGAGGTATGAAAACGGATTGAAACGTTTCCACAGCTTATTGCCCTGATACCGCTGGTAGGAACTGGCTCGATAGTCGCCTATTTTATCCGGATCCTTTTCTTGTTGGGATCGGTTGTACGCCTCATAACTCCGATAAGACAACATCGCGATGGCTCTGGCTGCTTCCAGTCCTTTTCGCCCTGCCTCCGGACTGTCCGAATACAAGGTATCGTCTGCCCGAATAGCCATTCGCTGGGTCTCATTGAAAGCGATACCCCAGGGAGAATGTTGTGCATTGGATGCCAGCAAAACAATGTGGTGTAGGCGCTCGGGCTCCTGGATGGCCCATTCCAGGGCTTGCTGTCCGCCCATGGATCCTCCCAGCACCACGTGAATTTTATCCACCCCGATATGGGCGGCCAGCAGTTGGTGTGCCTTTACCATATCCCGAATGGTGATAGGAGGAAATGCATCCCCGTAGGGTCGGCCGGTCAGTGGGTTGGTAGAGGTCGGCCCCGTGGTGCCATAGCAGGAACCCAGGTTGTTGGCACACACGATGAAATAACGCTCCGGGTCAAAGAGACGCCCTGTCCCTATCAGGCCCGACCACCAGTCAGCCGCATCGGAATTGCCGGTAAGGGCATGGCAAACCCAGACCACATTGCCCTTTCCGGGCCCCATGGCACCATAGGTTTGATAGGCAATTTCTACTTGAGGCAGTACGCCTCCTGCTTCCAACTCAAAAGGTGCTGCGCTAACGAAGGTGCTTTGCATAGCTTCTAAGATTCTCTTGACAATCTGAGGCTTGCCTGGAAGAATATGGCAGGGAGTAATCTATGAAAGATAGCCACTCCCTGCCCTGCACACGGTAGGTGGAACATAAACCGGGAAGTTACCTCGCTGAGGTCAGCGAAAGCTTCCGTTCCATCCAACCCGCTGGTTTATATTTTCCCAAAAGCCTGTTCAAAATCCGATTTAATATCCTCGATGTGCTCAATACCCACCGAAACGCGGAGCATGGTAGGAAGCACGCCGGCTGCCAGCTGCTCCTCTTCCGTCAATTGCTGATGCGTGGTGGCTGCCGGCTGAATAATCAACGTCTTGGAGTCGCCAACATTAGCCAGGTGGCTCACCAGACGGAGGTTATCTACAAAACGGGTAGCTTGTTCTTTTTCTCCTTTGAGGGCAAAAGAAAGCACCCCGCCATACCCGTGCTTCAGGTACTTGCTGGCACGGTCATGTGCCGGATGGCTGGCCAAGCCAGGATAAGTGACCCACTCAACAGCCGGATGCTGTTCGAGCCAGGAAGCAAGGGCGAGGGCGTTTTCTACGGTCCGCTGTACGCGCAGCGACAAGGTTTCCAATCCCTGAAGCAACAAAAAGCTGTTGAACGGACTCAATGCCGGTCCAAAATCGCGCAGTCCTTCTACCCGGGCACGAATTATGTATGCGATATTTCCGAAAGGGCCGTCGGTGCCAAACACATCCCAAAATACCAATCCATGGTATCCCTCCGAAGGCTCTGTAAACTGCCGGAACTTGCCGTTTCCCCAGTTGTACGTACCCCCATCCACAATAACCCCTCCGATGGAAGTACCGTGGCCACCAATCCACTTGGTAGCTGATTCTACTACGACGTGTGCCCCATGTTCCAGTGGGCGGAATAAGTAGCCCCCAGCGCCAAAGGTATTATCCACGATCAATGGCAGGTCGTACTTTTTAGCTAAAGCGGCCAGCCCTTCGAAATCCGGAACCACAAAACTCGGGTTGCTGAGGGTCTCACAGTAAATCGCTTTGGTTTGGGCATCGATTCGCGCCTCGTAGGAGGCAACGTCCTCGGAATCAGTAAACCGGGCTTCAATACCAAGTCTTTTGAAAGCGACTTTAAACTGGTTGTAGGTGCCGCCGTACAGGTTGGAGCTACTTACGAAGTTGTCACCCGCTTCCAGGATGTTGTTCAAGGCAATGAATTGCGCCGCCTGTCCCGAACCTACGGCCAGCGCAGCTACGCCCCCTTCCAAGGCAGCGATGCGCTTTTCGAAAACATCATTGGTGGGGTTCATAATCCGGGTGTAGATATTCCCGAATTCCTTCAGTGCAAACAAATTAGCACCGTGCTCAGAATCTTTAAAGGTGTAAGAAGACGTTTGATAAATAGGAACAGCCCTGGAACGGGTTGTCTGTTCCACCTCTTCCTGTCCTGCGTGTAATTGCAGTGTTTCAAATTTGTAGTTCGATTGCATTGGAATAAATTAAAAAAGTGAATAAGCACCTGAAAGGGACCAGCGGTGAACATCGGTAAGACCGATTTGACCGAGCATGCAATCAATACGACAAATAAAGAGATAGCTGCCGAGGGACAGCAAGCGAAAAGGGAACGACGTACACAGAGTGTACTGCTACGATAGTGGCAGAAAGCATCGCGTATTGATTTTATAGGTCCAAAAAATTGGCGGGAATTGGCACCTTGGGCGCGCATCGCGAAAATGCACCTGGTTGCCAGGGGTTCACGGAGCCCGATCTCTCCCCCCTTCGGTATAAAATCACGCCTATGTATTAGAAGTGATTGATGGCGCAAAGGTAATCCCTTCGTTTTTATTTACAAGTAGTGCGCTTCTTTTTTTTCCTATTGATTTAACGAGGGGCGAACAACCACTGCTGGATATCGGATAGGCTCCGGGCTTCGAAAGCGGGTTCACAGGCGTCCTCTGCGCGTTGTCCGGAGGGGTTATACCAACAAGCTTGGAACCCAAACTGCATGGCCCCGAAAATATCAGACAGACGGGAGTCGCCTACTACCAAAACGCTTTCTTTGGGCGGATAGCCCATCCTCTCGTGCGCCATAGCATAAAAAGCTGCAGAGGGTTTAGCTACCCCCAGCTCATCAGAAACCAGGACCGCGGAGAAGTAGCCGGCCATACCCGCCTGCTGGATGCGGGGACGCTGCACCTCTTTCAACCCGTTGGTGACGATGCCCAGCCGGGTACGCCCATACAGGCGCTCCAACAACTCCAATGCGCCGTCGATGGTGGTAGTATAGCGCGTTAGATGCCCCAAAAATAGGGCATTTAGCTCGAAGGGAGCCGGAATACCCGACAGATTAGCAGCCGCTACGAAATCGCGAAAACGCTGGCTTCGAAGCTCCAGAGCCGAAATGCGCCCCTGCTCAAAATCAGCCCAGGCCTTATGATTGGCTACCTGGTATATCGAATACAAATCGGGCGTCTCCTCTACCTGTAGGTCCGTCATCAGCGCAGAAAACGCCGATCTGGCCGCGCTCTTGAAATCGAGCAGGGTGTCATCCAAATCAAACAATATCCATTGATATCGCATCACCTTGTCTATTTTGCCGCAGTATCCTGCATTATTTCACGCAGACAAAGGTAGGTATTTGTTACTTTAGCGGCATCTTCAACTTTTCCTAACCAGGATTAAACACAATAAACATGATTATCGGAGTACCTAAGGAAATCAAAACCAATGAGAATCGCGTTGCGCTCACTCCCGCCGGCGCACTGGAACTGACGAAAAGGGGGCATACGGTCTATGTACAATCTACCGCAGGCGAAAACAGCGGCTTTCCGGATGCGGAATACGTGCACAGCGGAGCCGTGATGCTTCCAAGCATTGAAGAGGTCTATGCGGTAGCCGAAATGATTATCAAGGTCAAAGAGCCTATTGAAAAGGAGTACGCGCTCATTCGCGAAAACCAGCTGTTGTTTACGTATTTCCACTTTGCTTCTTACGAACCGCTCACCCGTGCCATGATTGAGCGCAAGGCGGTTTGTCTTGCCTACGAAACCGTCGAGCTGCCCGATGGTAGCTTACCGCTGCTGATTCCAATGTCGGAAGTAGCCGGTCGCATGGCCATCCAGGAAGGAGCCAAATACCTCGAGAAAACATATAAAGGCAGAGGGGTACTTTTGGGTGGAGTACCTGGCGTGGCACCTGGGAAAGTGCTGGTGTTGGGCGGCGGCGTAGTGGGTACCCAGGCTGCTAAAATGGCGGCTGGTTTGGGCGCGCAGGTGACCTTGCTCGATCTGAGCCTAAACCGTTTGCGCTACCTGGCCGACGTGATGCCCGCGAATGTCACCACCCTCTACTCGAGCGAATATACCATTCGGAAACTAATCCGCGAGCACGACTTAATCGTTGGCGCCGTCCTTATTCCCGGTGCCAAAGCCCCCAAACTCATCACCAGGGACATGCTAAAAACCATGAACCCCGGTACCGTGCTGGTGGATGTAGCCGTGGATCAGGGAGGCTGCTTTGAAACCACCACCCCTACGACCCATGAAAATCCAACGTTTATCATCGACGACGTGATTCACTATTGCGTAGCCAATATGCCGGGGGCCGTACCGGCTACCTCGACCATCGCACTGACCAACGCTACCCTCCCCTACGCCATTCAACTGGCACAAAAAGGCTGGCAACAAGCTTGCAGGGATAACGCATCCCTCCGCTCCGGCCTCAACGTAGTGAACGGCAAGGTAGTGTATAAAGGCGTGGCCGACGCATTCAACCTACCCCTGGAAGACGTGGTCAAGGTTCTCTAATCCCGGCGAAACTCCTGAAATGGCATTGTAAGTTGACTTAGTTTTGTTAAATAGATCAGGTATGAAAAAACGCACGCTTCTCTGCCTATCGCTGCTATTCATAGCAGGATGGGCCATCGGTCAGAAAAAGGTGGTCAAAGCCACCCCGCTGACACCAGCAATGACCACCAAAAATATGCCATCTGCGGTAGAGGCATACAAAAGCATGGCATGGCGAAATATCGGCCCTTTTAGGGGTGGCCGATCCAATGCCGTTTCAGGAGTTCCCAACGATGACAAAGTGTATTTCACCGGTTATACGGGCGGTGGATTATGGAAAACAGATGACGGTGGACTGAACTGGCAAAACATCTCCGACGGGCAGTTTAAATCCAGCTCCGTAGGCGATATCGCCGTTTCCGAATCGGACCCCAACGTCATCTACGTCGGTATGGGCGAACACGCCGTACGGGGTGTCATGACTTCCTATGGCGACGGCATCTACAAATCTACCGACGGCGGTAAAACCTGGAAAAATATGGGCCTCTCCAAATCCAGGCATATCTCCGACGTCGTGGTTCATCCCAGCAATCCCAATGTACTGCTCGTGGCCGCACAAGGTGCCGTACATGGCCCTTCCGAGGAGCGAGGCGTTTATCTCTCTACGGATGGGGGTGCCAACTGGAAACGCACCCTCTATGTGGATGAGAATACCGGCGTATCCAGCCTTTCCATGGATTTTAACAATCCCCGAATCCTCTATGCAGCCACCTGGCAGCACCGACGTTACCCATGGAAGGTGGAAAGCGGAGGCCCCGGAAGCGGTCTTTGGAAATCCACCGATGGTGGCGAAACCTGGAAAAAACTGAGCACCGGCCTTCCTGAAAAAATGGGCAAGCTCGGAATCTCCGTTAGTCGGGCCAACTCCAACCGGGTATTTGCCATCGTCGAAGCGGAACGTGGAAAAGCTGGTCTGTATCGTTCGGATGACGCGGGCGCCCATTGGGCACTGCTCTCCACCAACAACGACATCATCTCCCGCTCCTGG
>Ga0172367_10002932_pt1 | contig 22802 bp, 20 predicted proteins | sample Lak10m_FD_114542 | JGI IMG/M metagenome (GOLD analysis project Ga0172367, IMG submission 114542) | Freshwater microbial communities from Kabuno Bay, South-Kivu, Congo - kab_022012_10m | ecosystem: Environmental > Aquatic > Freshwater > Lake | place: Democratic Republic of the Congo: South-Kivu... | reverse complement strand
GCGTTTCTATGGCGCAGGGTTTTCAGGCATATGGTGGATATCAAGCTTAAACGGAACAGCTTGGGGACCTTATAATCCAACTAACATCATGCAAGGTGGAGATCCTGCAGTACAAAAACTTCCGAACGGACAATATGTTATGATTTATGTTGGACCGCCATCCACCGCAGGAATGCAGGAAGTGAATTCTCCTTCAGGCACCATCTTCCCTAATCCTGCGACCACATCGGTAGTTTATCAATGGGAAACGAGTGTTCAGAACGCGAGAATTGAATTACTGGATATTGAAGGCAAAACAATCAGAACATGGACAGAGATCAACGGACAAAATGCTACACTGGATCTGCAGGGAATTCCGGCAGGTTCGTACATGCTTCGTTTATCGAAAGGAACTGAAGTGAGAAATACGCAGAACGTCATTATAACTGAATAGAAAAAGAGCTTTGTTCCGAATTCTCTCTTTTCATCAACACAAAGTACAATTGAAATGACGTAGGAAGTCACTCTGTGATAATTCAACACTTTCTCGGTCAAACACGCCCCCGCATCCCGAGACCCCATTTCCCAATCCCCAATCCCCATTTCCCAATCCCCAACCCTACTTCACCCCCGCCTTGTTCAACGCCGCCCTGAACTTATCTGCATTGCGTTCGTGCTCTGCTAAATTATCAGTGAACTTGTGGCGATTCGTGCCGTACTCCGCGCACATAAAGATGTAATCATTCTTGTCGTGATACAACACCGCATCAATGCTTTCTTTATCGGGAAGCAGAATCGGTCCCGGAGGTAAACCGCGGTACTTGTAAGTGTTGTAAGGCGACTCGTACTTGAGATCGTCGTAATACACACGCATCTTGGAGAAATCGCCCATGGCGTAAATAACCGTCGGATCGGATTCCAATTTCATTCCTTTGCGAATGCGGTTGAGATACAATCCCGCAACAACCTTGCGCTCTTCCACAACCAAACGTTGTTCCGATTCCACGATTGACGCGAGAATGGAAACTTCACTTTGCGTGAGACGCAATTCCTTTGCTTTCGCTTTGCGATCTTCCGTCCAGAACTTCTTGTACTCTTCCGCCATACGCGTGAAGAATTCATCAGCGGATGTGTTCCAATAGAACTCGTACGAATCCGGAATGAACATGGTCAGAAATGTTTCTCCGCTGAATCCGTATTTCGCCGCGAAGGAATCGTCTTCCAATAGTGTAATCAACTCCAACGAATCGCATTCGAGATAACGAGCGACTTGCCGCGCCAGATCCTGCTTGGTACGAACTGTGTTGAACGTGATCATCACCGGCTCCTGCAATCCCGCTTTAAACATGTTGATCAACTCGCGGTACGTCATACCATCGCGAATGCGGTAACGACCCGGTTTCGGATTTTCGAACTTCTTCAGCTTTGCTGTCCAATCAAAATCCTTACGGTTGTCAATGATTTTTTTCGCTTCGAGATTATCCACCAATTGCTCGTACGTTGTTCCGGTGTGAACATAGAACACGCCTTTGTCATCACCTTGATGCGTTCCCGGTTTGTAATAAATCTTCCAGAACCAATATCCGCCGATGGCAGCAGGAATCATCAATATCAGGATGACAATCAGAGATATTTTCTTCCACTTCTTCATAAACTCAGTTTCCTGTTCTGATCATGGTTTGCAATTGACCGCGCAGCTGATTTGCCTGTACACTCGCGGGATTCACCACTAAAACTTTGTTGACATACACCAAAGCTTCGTTGTAATCTTTTCTGAAGATATACAATCCTGCAGCGTTCATCAATGCGGTCTGATCATCCGGGTCGTTTTTCAGAGCATCTGTATACAATTTCTCTGCTTGTGTTGAATTCCCTGAACTCAACCACAGATAACCCAAACTCGTAAGTGAAGACATATGCAAAGGATATTGCTCGAGCACTTTGCCGTATTCCTGAATAGCACTTTGTAATTTCTGCTGTGATGCCAATGCCAAGGCGTATTTCGCTCTGAAATCAGGATGAAACGGCGCCAGTGATGTAGCAATGGAATAATACGTTTCCGCACTGACCATATTGCCCGTATTGAAGAACGCTTCTCCGATTCGGTATGCAGTCCATGCATCTCCGTTGTCGAATGTGCGATGCGTAAGCAATGTATCACGCAACCATTTCACGGATTCTCTGTTCACGAGATCGATCATGGAATTGTTATCGCCACGCAGAAAATAATAATGCACGAGCAGCGAAATATTACTTCTCACTTCTGCCGAGCTCTTAGCATCGATGTATGCAATGGCGGAATCGAGCATTACCGGATCGTGATCAAACTTCTCGTATTGTTGCAAATACGCTTTTGCTACAATGGAACGTGCAGGATTCTTTTCATTCACTGCGTACAATCCAAGGAAAACAGCAATTTCGTTTGCAGCTTTCACTGTATCTTTCGAGTGCACAGCTATTCTGTGATCGTGAACTGTTACGTGAGGAATATCAATTGAACCGGTACGCGGCATGTGACACGAAACACAATTGTTGTTCTCTGCAGTTCGCAACGCTTCCGACTCTTTGCATTCATTGAGTTTGCTTTTGCCTGTTCCGTGACAAGACATACATGCCGCATTGAAAGTGGAATCACCGGTTGCTTTCACACTAACATGCGGGTTGTGACACGTTACGCACGTCAACGCGTTCTTATACGGGCGCAATGAATCGGAATTGTCTTCTCTATGACTTTCTATTTGAATAAAACACTGACTCATTTTCAATCGCTCTGCATGCGAAGCCATGATGAATTGATCTTCCGCGCCTTTATACTTAGGCATGAAAACCGTCATCACGGAATTCAGTTCCATTCCCGGACGGAAATCGAAAAACGATTTTCCCGGTTTCAATACGGCGTTACCTTGCAAATGACAACGTTGACAAACATCGAACTGCAATTCAGGTGAAAGCTTCCCGGGATTCACAATGGAATAATCGATGTGCTTCGATGTATCCACTACATTACCTGCAAGCTTTTCCGCAACGTGAATCGAACCCGGACCGTGACAACGTTCACAACCGATTCCGTTAGGCACTGAATTGTATTTGTTCTCAGAGCCCTGCACGAAATCCGGGAGTGAGTTGTGACAACTCATGCACTCCAAACCGATGTTGCGCGTGAATCGTGAATTGAAACCGCCTTCGAATCCCGGAGGCAAATCCCATTTTCCTTTCTGCGCATAATACGTCATCGGCATCTGAAAAAGATAACCATTGACGCTGTACATGTGTGAATTGGTATGTTGTCCGGAACCAACGATGTAATCCACTTTCTCCACACGGTTGTACACTGTATCGCGACCGTCTATTCTGAATTCGTGAATGTACATTGCAGAATCGCGGAAATAACTTTCATACCACATGTTGCGATGATCATCGTAGAAGCGTGCATCTTTTCCGAATCGCGCAACGGATTTGGTCATGGTTGCCAAATCGAAAGACATGCCCATTCCTGTTTGAATGAAAGTCTGATAAATGTTCTCGTGACAGGATCTGCATTGATCCATTCCAACGTAATGCGCGGAATCGCTGTGATTTCGCCAGGGAGATTTTACGGTTTCAGCAACGGCGTTTTCTTCCGGTCCGCACGAATACAAAGTAATCATGCCAGCGAATGCTGAAAACAGGGTGTAAACCGTAATTCTGCTTAAGGAAAAACACATAGCTCAAAAATACGGGAAACAGGTGAACATCAGACGGCGGGAAATGCACGGAACACGACAAAAGCGATCATTTACAGAGCGAGCACCATGTTCAATCAGAAAAGAACAATAAACTACAGTGCACCTTACAGCTCGATACAATCAATGACCCTTACGGATCAATTGCATCAGGTATTCGTCAACGAAAGTATCTCCAACACGAATCCATTCTTTGCGGATACCGGTGATGGTGAACTTGTTTTTCTGGAAGAGCAAAATACTGTCTTCGTTGTCAACCGTAACAGTGCAGTACAACTGATGTAAATGCAACTGATGAAAGCAATACTGAATGAGAACGGTTAACGCTTCGGAAGCGTAACCTTTACCGCGATCTTCAGGACTTGCAATGAGAATTCCGATTCCTGCGCGCTGATGTTGCGGATCGTAATCGAAAAGATCAATGGCGCCAACATCTTTACCTTCCTTGTTGGTGATCATCAATCGCAACTGCTTATTGGTGTACAGATCGAGATGCGAGGATGCAATGTATTGCTCCAGCACAAATCTTGAAAACGGAGTGATGGTGTTGCTCGCTTTCCAAATGGTGGTATCATTTTCCCATTTGTAAAGTATATCCACATCATACGGTTCCAACGCGCGAAGGCGAATCCGTTCTCCGAAAAGCATCTGAAACTGTGTCATAGTTTAAAAGTAAAGAATCGGAATGAATTATAGTGAAGCGCAATCAATTTTTACTGTGAAGCCCCTATGATCGTGTCAGTTTCCTTCCTGGTATTGACGCGTAGCTTCTTCCGTTGCGCGCGCAACATCTTCCGCAGTATAAACCGGCATTGCAAAATCACCGTTCTGATCCAGATGACCCTGAATATAAAAACCGTAATGCTTGCCCAAACCATCTGCTTTCTGAATTGCAGGAATCAATTCGAAAATGAATCCTGCCGCAGCAGCAGCTTCGCCGAAAACTTCAGAAGCCACATCACGAATAGGATGAAGACAAGTCACCACATTTGCATGCACTTCCAGATAACGCGTAACTGCATCGTTAAGCATTGCAACAAATGCATCTGCGCTTACATTGGAAGGCAAACGCAACTCCGTGAAAATCGTCGGGATCTGTTTGCGATGTATGTAGCTGAACAATTTGTCAATAGGTTCTGCCGGTAATTGTCCCGAAACAGAGATCGACCATGTTTTTCCGTTCACTGCAATGAGCAAATGCGGAGGAACACGAATGGCTTGTAACACCACAATGTATGTTCCGTTCTGAAGAATGGATTCTTCAGCTTTCTGTATTGAATTGAAAATAAAATGACTCAACGTTTCTTTCCTTTAATCGGCTGCGCCTGCACTGAACTTCCACTGAAGATGGCTTTTGCCTCTGTGTATATTCCGATAAAGCTAACATGATTAAGCGGAAACTCAAGAAACACATGAAGAAAGCTGATCAGAAAGAGAACGTCAAAACCTAAACGGTAATCGTAATAGTACAATCCAACCGAAATAAGCCACAAACCAACAATTACACCCATTCTGAGTTTCGGAATCTGATGCCATTTGATAACCGTTGTTTTGGAGAACCAATTGAGATAGTGATATGTGTATGCGAACGCAATGAATCGCATGAAAGCAACGCCCACTTTCGATTGATAAATTCCGTTGATCATCGTTTCAAATCCGCTTTGCGTTGCAACTGGCAATGAATAAATATCGCTGTCCCACAAATTCAGAATGTACAGATTTAATCCTTCAAACTTCGAGTAATCTCTGCGCGCCCATTCAGAAATTCCTGATTCAGGGTGAATGAAAACGAACAGTAATGGAATGAGAACAAAAACAAGACATGATAAATATCCCGATTTGCTTCGGCCTTTCATCGCGCCGTACAACATGAACAATCCGGTAAACACATAAACGTGAATCAACGTTGGAAGAAACACAGAGAAGAAAATCATTGCGTTCTTCGAGATGATTGCGGAAGCCATAATCACCAATACGGCGAGCAAACGGTAAAACGCCGACTTCATCACCACCATTGCCAAAGCGGAAATGAAAGCGATGTACACAAATGCTGTAGAATACGTCTGCGATTGCTCACCGGTAACAACACCATTCGGACGCAACACATAAGATGTTATGAATAATGCGATCGCGGCAAGACTCAAAAAAACGAAATCCCATTTTCCGCGGGAAAAATATTTGCGTTCGTGCAGCCAGGAAATCTCCGTGAGATAATGAGCCGGACCGAGAACCGCATACACAACCAGAAACAACTCGAACGGCACAAAGAACGCAACGCCGCATGCGAGCAACATCAAACCGATGTTAATATAATTCAGATTGTCGGTATTCTTAATACTATCTGTTGCACTCATAAAGTGTATTCTCCATTAAACACAAACGCCGCTGGTCCTTCAAGCCAGATATTTCTGAATTGATTTCCATTACGTTCGAAGTGAACCATCAGGTTTCCTCCTTTTGTTTTGACTTTGCAATGTTTCACTGCGTTTGCAACGCCAATGAGATTCGCAACCAACGCGCTTGCTGTAACTCCTGTTCCACAGGAATACGTTTCGTCTTCAACACCGCGTTCGTAAGTTCGCACAAACAATCCGTCAGGACCTGCTTCCACAAAATTTACGTTTGTTCCGTCTTTGGCAAAACGTTCGCTGTAACGAATCTTTCTTCCTTTGCTGTACACGTCAAGCTCCTCAACGTTCAAATCTATGCGAACATAATGCGGTGATCCGGTATCGAGGAAGAAGAATCCGTCGCCGGCTTCAATTTCGGTAACGTCTTTCATCTTCAGCTTGATGGTTCCTTTTCCAATGATCGCTTCATGCGGACCATCGCTGGCCAGAAAGTGAACGTGATCTTTCGTTACAGCACCGATATCAGAAGCAAAGCGACTGATACAACGTCCGCCGTTACCGCACATAGAACCAGGTTTGCCGTCGGCGTTGAAATAAATCATTTCAAAATCATATGAACCGTGCTTGCGAAGCAGCATCAATCCGTCAGCACCGATACCGAAACGACGATCGCAGAGATGCGCAATCAATTCAGTATTGTCTGCAGGAAAAGATTTGGTTCTGTCGTCGATCAGAATGAAATCATTACCCGTTCCGTGGTATTTCGAAAAGCTGAGAATCATTGCAGGCGATTTAACACCGTTTCATCCGTTACACGTTCGAGTTGACGGAAATCGGAAGTTGTTTCCAACCGGAAAACTCCATTGTTGGAACTGAGATACGTATCGTTTTCCAAGCGGAACAATGCCACCGGATCTTCTGAAGTAAATCCGAATAATACCAAACGGTTTCTGGTGAGTTTATATCCGCGGTAATTCAAAGGCGATTGCCAGAATTCAACCGTTAACGATTTTCCCGGAACCTCGTTAATTCCTGCTTCTTTGCTGCGAATGCTGTCAATCGCATTTCCTCCATCGAGATTGATCAGATTCACGACACGCTCTCCGAGCAATTGTTCCTTCTTCACAACGATTTCGTCTCCGTCAGAAGTCATAAAAACTGCAGGCAACGTACTATCGCCACTGATAGAATCATCGCTGCTTACGACTTCACTGCCGGTATTATTTGAACTCTGACTTTTCGTTTTCTTCTTGTTGTCGGAAGGATCTTTGGCAGATGCAGCTTCGTCAATCAATTCTTCCTTATCCGGCTCTGTAAATGATTTTACCACCGCAAGCTCCTTGATGTACTGATCCACTTTCAGCAGAAAAAATCCGCCCGCCAGAATTACGCCTAAGAGTAAGCCGAGCAGGAAAACCTGAAGTCGGTTTCCGAACTGATGAAGTCTGTATCTGCTGCGTAATGACATTGCCGTTGTGAAATTAAGCAAAAACATGGCAGAAAAACTGACAGTTTTTCCACACCGCATTGCACGTTAACCGTTGAAGGGTACTGTTGATCGGCCGCATCCTGTAACAGCAATTAAATCATGTTAAAAATGATCGGAAAATGTAACATAGGTACTTATTTTGCGGTTATACAACAGAATTCGAAAAAGTACAGAACTATGAAACGTTACATCGCGGAATTTGCCCTTGCAGTTATCGGTGGAGTTGCGGCACTATCAATCGATAAACTCCTTCTTAGAAATTATTCGGATCCGGTAGCAGTTACGTCCAATGCTCCAGTACAATTCACATCACTTCAAGGCGGGAAGTTGCCCGATTTCACGCCGGCTGCGCAACAAACCATTCATGCAGTTGTGCACGTAACCACAAAGTTTACAACAACACAAACATACTTTGATCCGTTTCAGGGAATGTTTGGCGGAAACGGCATTCAAACTATCCCTCAGGAGCGCCAATCAAGCGGTTCAGGCGTGATTATTTCCAAAGACGGTTACATTGTTACCAATTACCATGTGATTGAAGAAGCGGAAGAAATTCAAGTAACGCTCAATGACAAACGTGCGTACACTGCGGAACTTATCGGAGCCGACCCGAATACAGACATTGCCGTTCTTAAAATTGAAGAAAGCGATTTGCCGTATGTGAATTGGGGCAACTCAGATGATGTTCTCATTGGAGAATGGGTACTTGCTGTAGGAAATCCATTCAATCTGACTTCAACGGTTACAGCAGGAATTGTAAGTGCTAAAGCGCGAAACATCAACATCATTTCCGGTAACGGAAGCGGGCCTGGAGCTGTTGAATCATTCATACAAACGGATGCAGCTGTGAATCCGGGAAACAGCGGCGGTGCGTTGGTGAATACTGCAGGAGCGCTCATCGGAATCAACACCGCCATAGCATCACAAAGCGGAACATTCACAGGATACTCATTCGCAGTACCGTCGAATCTTGCCAAGAAAATTGTAAATGATCTTGTGGAATTCGGAACAGTACAGCGCGGTTATCTCGGAGTGAATATTCAGGATGTGAATGCGAAACTTGCCAAGGAAAAAGGTCTTGACAAAGTGGAAGGCGTTTACGTTTCCGGAGTTCTTGCCAATGGCGCAGCTGATGCTGCTGATATTGAGACAGGTGATGTTATTACCTCTGTCGGAAAAGTAAAAGTGAATACCGTTGCCGAATTGCAGGAGCAGATTAACCGTCATCGTCCGGGTGACAAAGTAACGATCTCGTACAAGCGCAACGGCAATGAAGTGCAGGAAATAGTGACGTTGAAAAACAAGAACAATACAACCGATTTGATTTCCAAGGACGATGAGGTGAATGCGGCGGAATCTGCGTTGGGCGCAACGTTCAGCGACGCAACCGATGATGATATGAATCGTCTTGGAATAAAGAACGGAGTGAAAGTGGAAGATGTGGCAGCGGGCAAACTTCAGGCGGCCGGAATCAAGAAAGGATTCATCATCACGGGCATCGATAAACAGCCTGTAAAATCGTCTGCTGATCTCAAGAAAATCCTCGATAGCAAGAAAGGAGGAATACTCATCGAGGGAGTGTATCCGAATGGCATGAAAGCGTATTATGCACTTGCTTTGTAGAATTTAGTCGACACTGACGATCCGTTCGTCGAATAAATCGCACCGTTAATGTATCATTATCAACGGATTAACGATTTGTTTTAAAAAATGATTCGGAACGGTTGCCTTTGGCAGACTGACGTTGTAAATTTGTACTCGAAAAATCGCAACAAAACTGCTCTTTTTCGCGTTCTTTTAAAGAACTTAAATCAATTCTGATGAGACAACTAAAAATCACAAAATCGATCACCAACCGTGAAAGTGCGTCGTTGGACAAATACTTACAGGAGATCGGTCGTGAGGATCTGATTACAGCAGAGGAAGAAGTGATTCTTGCAAAGCGAATCCGTGAAGGCGATGAAGTGGCGCTGGCGAAACTTGTGAAGGCAAACCTTCGTTTCGTAGTTTCCGTATCAAAACAATACCAGAATCAGGGACTTAGTCTTCCCGATTTGATCAACGAAGGAAATCTCGGTCTTATCAAAGCGGCACGCCGTTTTGATGAAACACGCGGTTTCAAATTTATCTCTTACGCTGTTTGGTGGATTCGTCAATCCATTCTTCAGGCTTTGGCTGAACAATCGCGTATCGTTCGTCTTCCATTGAACCAGGTTGGTTCTTTGAACAAGATCAACAAAGCGTATTCACGTCTTGAGCAGGAGTTTGAACGCGAACCGACTGCAGAAGAGTTGTCACGTGTTCTCGAACTTCCTGAAGATAAAGTTGCCGACACTATGCGTGTTTCCGGTCGTCACGTTTCAATGGACGCACCGCTTCTCAATGGTGAAGACAACAGCCTTCTGGATGTAATCGTTAACCACGATTCTCCACGTGCAGACCGCATGTTGATGAACGAATCATTGCAGCGCGAAATTGAACGCAGTTTGTCAACACTGACAGACCGCGAGCGTGATGTGATCAAATTGTTCTTCGGTATCGGTTGTCAGCATGGATTGACACTCGAAGAAATCGGAGCGAAATTCGATCTTACACGCGAACGTGTTCGTCAGATCAAAGAGAAAGCGATCCGCCGTCTGCGCCACAGTTCAAGAAGCAAACTTCTTAAGACGTATCTCGGCTAATCCAATGAAGTAGAATTTCAGAGCCGCAAAGAAAACGGAATGCCCATAAGCGCCGGAATCTTTGCGGCTCTTTATTTAAATACATTAATACTCAAATACTCTTATACTGAATTACCCAATTCCACACACCACACACTTATGACACTCAATACACTTGAGCCTATGGCGGGAAAAGCAAAGTCGTATCAAAACGAACTGAATGATTGGATCAGCAACGAAAAAGCTGCTCTTGAATTCAATAACAACATCGGAACCTTGTGGTTCGAGAAATCAGTTGAACTTGTATTGTTCCGCAATCAACTGATCGACAGAAGTCCTTCTGAAATCATGAATCTGCACCAGTATGCAAAGGATATCGTGAAGAAACCGTTGAATGTAAAAGATACAGCTGCACTTTCTGCTGAATTGGTGAAATTGAATCTTGCTCCGTCACGTATCGATATCGGTCGCCTGGGCGCTGAATGGGTTGAAGAGCAAAGCAAGTATAAGTCGATGACGGATTTTGTGACCGTGAAACTTGCTGACTTCATTGGAGAAGGAAAGCATTCCATCACTCCGAAAGATGTTGTGTTGTTCGGATTCGGTCGTATCGGTCGTCTTGCTGCCCGCGAACTTATCGCTCAGGCAGGTAAAGGTGATCAACTGCGCTTGCGTGCGATTGTTACACGCGGTAACAGCGATGAAGAAATTGTAAAACGTGCGGATTTGTTGCGCATGGATTCAGTGCACGGTCCTTTTCCGGGGACAATCATTGAAGATTTCGAGAACAAAGCATTAGTTGTGAACGGTCATACCATTCACATGATCCATGCAAACAATCCGGAGGATGTGGATTACACTGCATACGGCATTGACAATGCATTGCTCGTTGATAACACCGGTGTGTTCCGCGATCGCGAAGCACTGAGCCGTCACCTCAAAGCAAAAGGAATTGCAAAAGTTCTTCTTACCGCTCCGGCTAAAGGTGATGTTCCTAACGTAGTTTACGGCGTAAATCACGAAGTGGTTGCTCCTGATGCAGACAAAATCTTCTCTGCGGCATCCTGCACTACAAACGCTATCATGCCGATTCTTTACGTAACAGATAAAGAATTCGGTGTAGAGAAAGGACACATCGAAACAGTTCACTCGTACACGAACGACCAGAACCTGCTCGACAACTATCACAAGAAATATCGTCGCGGTCGTTCTGCTGCGTTGAACATGGTAATTACTGAAACAGGTGCTGAAAGCGCTTTGAAGAAAGTGTTGCCGCAGTTGTCAGGTAAGTTCACTGCAAACTCTGTGCGCGTACCGACCCCGAACGTTTCACTCGCTATTCTGAACATCACTGTTAAACGTGAAACTTCTAAAGAAGAAGTGAATGAAATCATGCGCAAGTATGCATTGAAAGGTAATCTAGTTGAACAGATTCAATACGCCTTCTCCAATGAATTGGTAAGTTCTGATGTGATCGGGAATCCATGTTCATCGGTATTCGACAGTCAGGCAACGATTGTTTCTCCTGACAAGAAGAGCATCGTAATGTATGTTTGGTACGATAACGAATACGGTTACACACGTCAGGTAATCCGCTTTGCGAAATATCTCGCTGAAGTGCGTCGTCTGCGTTACTATTAAGCGGTTTTAGTCTTCAAGTGAAAGGCCGGTCTAATGCCGGTCTTTTTTGTTTTCAATCGCATAGATTCTGTCTATAGGCATATTGAGTTGATTGAATTCGCAGTGATTTTCTTTCGAGAATCGACTAATTTTCAACACATACCAGAATGTCGTGAATAACTTAACGGCACAGCGATTGATTAAAACAGAATCAGAACCTGTTTTCTTCTAATTTTGAAAACAGAAAATTGGAACACTAATCATATAACAAACAAAAACTATGGCTATTCAGATCACAGACGCCAACTTTGAAGAAGTAGTATTGAAATCAGGTAAACCGGTGCTGGTTGACTTTTGGGCAGAATGGTGCGGACCTTGCCGCATGGTTGGACCTATCGTTGAAGAAATTTCTAAAGAGTACGACGGGAAAGCGGTTGTAGGAAAAGTTGACGTTGACAACAACCCGAATATTTCCATGCAATTCGGCATTCGTAATATTCCAACAATTCTGTTCTTCAAAAACGGACAGGTTGTTGACAAGCAAGTTGGAGCAGTTCCTAAACAGGTATTGGCTCAGAAGCTTGATGCGCAGATGTAATTTTAAAAATTTACATTTTGAAAAAGGAGTCAGAGATGGCTCCTTTTTTATTTTCAGGAACGCACTTCATATTAGAACTGTCCGGCTCCTATGGCCTGGTTAACCGTGTTATTCCACCCCCAATCGGTAATTGCATAAAGGAATCCGGGATACGCACCGATATTCTTAAATCGGATCCAGCCGTATTTGTATTGGTTCACGCCTACCATTCTTCTGTAAGCAATATAATCCACAGTTGCTGTTGTTTGTCCGAAGGGATAATTGGTGTGATGAAACATTGCATAACCTTTGTTTCTCCAGTTCGGTAACGATGCTACATGTATCGCATCAAGAGAATCCAAAAGCGATAATACAGGATAGATACTGTACCAAGCGAATTCAATTGAAGAATCAGGACTGGAAAATTCAATATTGGCTTGATAATTATACTGTGGTGATGTATTGCTGTAAAACTGAGGGTAATTCACGGCAACAGCTTTAAGGTCCTGCGATCCGTCATTATCCAAGTCAAACCAATAAATGTTTGTATCAGTCGTTGGCATCGGAATGTAAACCGGCCACCATAAGCTCAGCGAATCGCATGTAAGTACCAAAGAATCTGTTACCGGATCAATATGCACTAAAGCAGGAGGTGGAAATGCAACTTCTATTTCCTTTCGGCATCCGATGAAGAAACTTAAAGCAGCCATAATATAAATAAGTACCAGGCGATTCATAATCTAATGTAATCAACTTCTTTGGAGATTGCGTAACAAAAGTTGATCACGAATTATAGTTCATGCATAAGCTTTACCAATCGATACAAATGAAAGTTGCGTATCTTTAAACCAATGTCAATTGAACCGCACAGCTTTCAGCAGTATTCACACCTCGAGCTTCTCGCTCGTCAGGTAGTGGAAGGATTCATTACCGGATTGCACAAGAGTCCGTTTCATGGATTCTCCGTTGAATTTGCGGAGCATCGATTGTACAATACCGGCGAACCGACGAAGCATATCGATTGGAAACTTTACGGACGTACGGATAAAATGTTTGTGAAACGCTACGAAGAAGAAACCAATCTTCGTTGTTACATCATCATTGACCATTCCGGTTCCATGTACTTTCCGGAAGATGCAGATCTACAGAAAGTGGACAACAAGATCACTTTCTCTTCAAAGTGCGCGGCATCAATGATAGAGTTATTGAAAATGCAGCGAGATGCTGTCGGATTAAGCATTTTTGCGGAAGAAGTGGAAGTGCAAACACCGGCGAAATCCACAGTGATGCACACGCAATTGCTGTATCATGAGTTGAACAAACTCCTCACTCCTCCTCCATCCGGACAAGCGAAAAAAACATTCACAGTTGATGCACTTCACAGAATTGCAGAAAGCATTCACCGTCGTTCACTGGTAATGATTTTCAGTGATATGTTCGACACAGGTGAAGGTGACACTGATAAACTCTTTGCAGCGTTACAGCATTTACGCCACAACAAACACGAAGTGATTCTGTTTCACGTCACAGACAAGAAACACGAAATGGAATTTTCTTATGAAAACAGACCATACACGTTTGTTGACATGGAAACGGGTGAAGAAGTAAAAGCACATCCGCATGAAGTTCGTGAAGCGTATCTTTCTGCAATGAATAAATTTCATCACGAACTGAAACTGCGTTGCGGGCAATATCGAATTGATTTTGTAGAAGCCGATATCAATGAAGGCTACTCGCAAGTGCTTATGCCGTATCTCTTGAAACGCACGAGGATGGTGTAGAGTAAATGAGTCAATGGGCAAATTAGTCAATGCTCAAATGAGTCAATTCTCAAATTATTCAATGCTCAGATGAGTCAATTCTCAAATTATTCAATGCTCAGATGAGTCAATTCTCAAATTATTCAATGCTCAGATGAGTCAATTTACAAATGAGTCAATTTACAAATGAGTCAATGCTCAAATTAGGCGATGCTCAAACGAGTCAATGTTCAAATTAGTGGAATCCAATTGAATCATTTGCACCATTGTAACATTGTATCATTTGCACCATTGTATCATTTAAATCAATTGTACAGATTCTGCTCCCCGTACGCTACACCTTCAAATGAACCTTCATCAGGTTTCACGCTGAGCACCGGAATTCGTGAATGATTAACAATCTGCTTCGCAAACGGCCCCATGAACATTCCCGTAAGTTTCGATTCGTGATCCGTCATGATGGCAATAAGATCCGCTTTAATCTTCTTGGCGTAATTGAGAGAGCTAACAGCAACACTTTCAGATTTCATCACTTTATCCGTCCATGAGAGTCCGGCTTTTTCAATAGCTTTCTTCACAGGAGCAAGACGTGTTTCCATCTTGTTCTTTTCTTCTTTGGTATTCTCTTCAATTAAACCAAGAATGTGAATTCGCGATCCGAACTTCTTCGCTACGCCAAGGACTGCGCCAACTTTGTCGCGCGTATGACGTGAATCGTCTATTGGCAAGACAATATCCGTGAATCCGAGTTTCTTCGCGTGCTTCTGCACAGTGATCACCGGACAAGGACAAGTTGTTACTACGCGATATGCATTGCTTCCTATGAAGTACTCATCAAATCCGGAAGCGCCGTGTGTACCCATAACCACCAAATCAATACTCTTACTTTCTGCAAGCTCGAGAACTGCTTGTTCCGGTCGTCCGTGAAGCACATAAGTAAAAGCCGTGATGGAATGTTTCTTTTTCAAATCAGCTTTCATTCCGTCGAGTCGTTGTTTGCAATCCGATTCAATAACGCTCAGATCAATTACAGGAATCGCAGGATTGTAAATACTGTAAGTTGCATCAATCACTTCAATCACGTGAACGAGATGAAGTTCTGCCTTATACAATCTTGCCATAAATACGGCGTGATCGAATGCAAGAGATCCGGTTTCTGAAAAATCCGTAGGAACGAGAATTCGTTTGATGTTGGTAGCTCTCATTTTGTAATGTTTTGATACAAAATAATCGGGTTACCGGAAACCTCGACATGATCGGCGTCATAACCCGAAAAGAGTAATATCAGTTCCTGAAGAATTGCAGAAAAACGTATCTTCAATTCTCCATTCAATGAGTCACAAAGAGAAAGCGATAAAAGTTACCTGGTTGAGCATTATCGGCAACCTGTTCCTTGCATTGGTGAAGGGTGTTACCGGCTATTTCGGTAATTCATACGCGTTAATTGCGGATGCAGCAGAAAGTGCGACAGACATTGTATCCTCATTTCTGGTTTTAATCGGTTTGCGTTATTCTACACGACCACCGGATGAAGATCACCCATATGGACACGGAAAAGCAGAACCGCTCATTACCTTCATGGTTGTTGCCTTTCTGATTTTTTCTGCAATCGGAATTGCGTGGCAAGCTGTGATAAATATTCAGACGCCGCATGAACTTCCCGAAACATACACGATATATGTGCTGATCGGTGTGGTGATCGTAAAAGAAGTATTCTTCAGAATCGTTTTGAAAACAGGTGAAGAAACAAAGAGCACAGCCGTGAAAGGAGACGCGTGGCATCATCGCAGTGATGCAATAACATCGTTAGCAGCTTTAATTGGAATCGGCATTGCTGTTTTTATGGGCAAGGGTTATGAATCCGCTGACGATTGGGCCGCATTGCTCGCATCCGTTTTCATTCTGTATAACAGTTTCCTGATTTTCCGACCTGCTCTTGGCGAAATTATGGATGAACATACTCATCACGATTTAATTGAAGAGATCCGAAAGTCTGCATCAGAAGTTTCGGGTGTAATAAATACTGAAAAATGTTTCATCCGGAAATCAGGTTTAAATCACCACGTCGATTTACACTTAACGGTTAACGGTCTCATTACCGTTCAGGAAGGGCACGATATCGCGCACAAAGTACAGGAGAAAATTATGCTGGATATTCCGGGCATTGCCGGTGTATTGATTCATGTTGAACCTGATACGCTCTGATCTTTATCATGCATTAACAACTTCTCATCACACATAAAGCATAAACAAACTACATTCGTAACACCTAAAGCCCAATTAATTTACACATGAAAATGTTTTACCTGTTTCTCCCTTTACTTGCGTTAATCAGTGTCGCATTCAAAGGTGCTGACAAACCGGCCTACACTTTGTTTACTATCAACGGAAAGCCGACTACATATACTAAAATGCTGGAAGAGGCAAAGAAAGCCGATGTCGTCTTGTTCGGAGAATACCACAACAATCCGATTTGTCATTGGCTGCAGTATGAACTTACGAATGATCTTTTTAAAGCTTACGGTGATAAAGTTGTTCTCGGCGCGGAAATGTTTGAAGCCGATAACCAGCGCGGACTCAATCGCTATCTGAGCGGAGAAATTGCAGACACACAGTTGCGTCGTGTAGTTCGTCTCTGGCCTAACTACGAAACAGATTACCGTCCGTTAGTGGATTTTACTAAGGAGCACAAACTTCAATTCATCGCGACCAATATTCCGAGAAAGTTCGCAAGCAAAGTTTATATGGGAGGATTTGCAGCCCTTGAAGCACTGCCTGATTCTTCGAAACAATGGATTGCTCCGCTCCCAATTGCATACGACAGTACATTGCAGTGTTACAAGGAAATTTTCATGAATGCCGGCGGACACGGCGGACAGAATCTTCCGATGTCGCAAGCCGCGAAAGATGCAACCATGGCGCACTTCATTTATACTAACTGGGCACCGGGGAAACATTTCATTCACTACAATGGAAGTTATCACAGCGACAGACATCAATCGATTGAGTGGTATCTGAAAAAGAAAAATCCTGCATTGAAGGTGATGGTAATTTCAACTACATCGCAGGACGATATTTCCAAGCTGAATAAAGAAGATGAAGGTCGCGGAGATGTGATCATTTGTGTTCCGAACACAATGACCACAACTCACTAGTTGATCGAAAACCTGACGGGAATAACCATTTTAACGTTTACAGGTTTATCGTTCATCAATCCCGGTTTCCATTTAGGCATGGCGCTAATAACGCGTACTGCCTCCGCACCGAATGAAGGATAATCCTTTATTCCTCTTACTAATTTCACGTCGCTTACATCTCCTGTTTTGCGCACGACGAACTCCACATACACGGTTCCACTCATGGCGGAATCAAGTCCGTCTTGCGGGTATTTCACATTCTGCTGCAGATACATAAGCATTGCTTCGTTCCCTCCTGGATATTCAGGCGATTCATCACCTACGTCCATTACATCTTCTGTTGTATCTGCAGATTTCGGAGAATTAGCAGCGTCAATAACTACTGAAGTTTGCGCGGATAAGGTCAGACCACCCAGAAATAGTATAAATAGAAATATATTTCTCATGTTTTTTTTAGCGAATCTAATCTGCGATAACAAGTCCGGCAAGCCCAATAAGCTAAGTTGACCGTTCGGGTTCATAAAACAACAGCCGATCCGCATAAGTAGCGAACCGGCTGATACGAAATAACCGAAAACTTACTTGATCATTTCCTCATCGCGATAGATATCCATACGCGCACGAAGATTCTTTTTTACGTAAGCGATCAGTTCATTGTCAGAAAGAACTTCCAGATTGTCGACAGCAACGCGCTTTCCGTGAAAGTGTTTACCGTTGCGCATCAAATGTTCAAATTCATTCTTTGCCGTTGACGGTCCCATCAGAAGGAACGTGTCAAATCCGGATAACTTTTTCTCCAGCTCACTGAAAAACTGTTTAACGGATTCACGGTTCTTACCATCATTATACTTATCGTGCGTTTGCGAATTATCATGCGCCTTGTGCTCGTTATGATGTCCTTCGGCTTCGAAAACTTCTATTTCGAAATCTTCACGTGAAACAGGTTTTACAATTTTCGCTGTGCGGTGATCCATCCAGATCGCTACACGGTAATCATGTTCAGGTTGCTTGTGCATAGTGGTAGTGATTTTAATTAGTTACTATGCAACAAATGTATATCGTGCAGAATCGGGAATACATAACCCACATCAGCACAAAAATTGACATCAGTCAACGCCGAACATGACCGCCGTCATTTTATCGGGGATACGCGAAATGCACCTTTGTAAAACGATACACCGCCACAATGTGGTTTCGGATATCGAAAGCGGGTCGACATAAAGGTTGGTAGCGTACTTCAGTCACCCGCTTTATTTTTTTCTCTCATGAACTCTCTCAAAATCGATAAGTCTGCAAAAGTAGCAACTTGCTATCATTGCGGCGACGAATGCAAATCTTCTGTAATTCAGGCCGACAACCATGAATTCTGCTGTGAAGGTTGCAAACTGGTTTACGAACTTCTTAAAGAGAACAATCTCTGCAACTATTACGATCTGGAAGAAGGTCCCGGCAACAAAGCTAACGAGTGGGCCGGAAAGTTCTCCGCACTTGATGAGAATTCAATTCGAAGCAAACTCATTCGCTTTGAGGACAAAGATATTTCCAGAATCGTATTCTATACTCCGGGAATGCATTGCAGTTCATGCATCTGGTTACTGGAACATCTTTACAAACTCAATCCTTCCATTGTCGCCTCTACAGTGAACTTTCCACGCAAAGAAGTAACAGTTGATTTTCGCTCGAACGACATTAAACTCAGCACTGTTGCTGAAGTGCTTTCAAGAACCGGATATCCGCCATCAATAAGTCTTGGCGATCTGGAACTGAAAGAAAAAAAGAAAGGAATCAGTCCTCGTGTACTGAAGATCGGTATTGCCGGATTCTGCTTTGCAAACATTATGTTGCTTAGTTTCCCTGAATATCTGACATCAGGAGATCTTGCTGAGCTGCCGCATCTCAAAGCTTTCTTCGGATGGTTGAGTCTGGCTCTTGCACTTCCGGTTCTACTTTACTCCGCTTCCGACTTTTTTGTTTCGGCATGGAAAGCGATCCGACTTCGGACGCTGAATATTGATGCACCGATTGCGTTGGCAGTTGCCGTTACTTTCGGAAGAAGTCTGTACGAAATCATTGCTCATCATGAAACAAGTTATCTCGATTCCATGACCGGAATTGTGTTCTTTATGTTGCTGGGAAGATACTTTCAGGATAGAACATACGAGCGCCTTTCATTCGAACGGGATTACAAATCGTACTTCCCGATTTCAGTTACTATTCTCGATAACAACACGGAAAAAAGCGTTCCTGTTACCGATGTAAAACAAGGTGCACGAATTCGTGTTCATCATGGAGAAATTATTCCGGCTGATGCAATTCTGGTTTCCGATGTAACGTATGTTGATTACAGTTTTGTAACCGGAGAATCAGACCCCGTAACCAAACGCAAAGGAGAAAAAATATTCGCCGGTGCGCGACTCACCAATTCGAGTGCCGAGTTGATTGTGCAGGATCAGGTTTCGCAAAGTTACCTTACACAGTTGTGGAACAACGACAGTTTCTCGCGCAGAAGAACCGAAGAGCGCAAAACATACATTGATTTCATTAACCGTTGGTTCAGTTCAGCGGTTATTCTAACGTCACTTTCCGGAGGCGTTGCATGGTTGTTCATCAATCCTGCAGAATCCATGAATGTGCTGACAGCAGTTTTGATTGTTGCTTGTCCTTGCACGTTGTTATTGGCATCCACATTCACTAATGCAAGTGTATTACATTGGCTGGGCAAGTTCCGTTTCTATTTGAAGAACGCAGATGCGATTGATCGTATCGCTACTTCAGATGTAACCGTATTCGACAAAACAGGTACAATCACCAATAGCGGTGAATCACGGATTGAATTTGACGGTGCACCGTTATCACTCGCGGAGAAACAGGAAATTGCAGCACTGACAAAAAACAGCGGGCATCCTTTAAGTCGCAAGATCAATGCGTGGCTTGATCAGGCTGAATTTCCGGAAGTGCATCACTATTCAGAAGTGAGCGGAAAAGGAATCAGCGGAGATGTAAACGGAAAGCATTACATCGCCGGGTCTGCTGTTCACGCAGGATCTTCCGCAAAACATGCACATGGCGCAAGCGAAGTTTGGATTGCAGTAAACAATCAGGTACGCGGACACTTCGTCATTCACAATCGCCTGCGTGAAGGTCTTGAAAACATTACAACTGAGCTCAAGCACAATTACAAATTGGAATTATTGTCAGGCGATAACGATTCACAAGCTGAATTGCTCAAACCGATTTTCAACGACAACATGAAGTTCTCCTGTACGCCGCAGGATAAACTCGACCATATTGCAGCGCTGCAGAAGCAAGGTCATAAAGTTATCATGGTTGGCGACGGACTCAATGACGCCGGAGCACTGGCACAAGCTGAAGCAGGAATTGCAATTTCAGATAACACGAATAACTTTTTCCCTGCTTGTGATGCAATACTTGACGGAAGATCATTCCACAAACTTCCGGGACTGTTGCGTTATGCCAAAATTGCCCGCAAAATAGTTGTAGCGGCATTTATCGTTTCTGTTTGCTACAATTTCTTTGGAATGTATTATTCTTTGAGTGGTCAGATGAGTCCGCTTATTGCCGCGATACTCATGCCGCTGAGTTCTTTCAGCGTAATTCTGCTAGCCACAATTTCCACGAAAATCGCAGCGTCCACTATACTGGGCAAGCCTGAACATGACGGAGATCAGGTTATCCCGTGACTTGCCTCATGAATGTTAAAATTTCACAAGGATACTTTTGTACAGTATAATAAGATAAATCATGAGCGCAATTTTTATTCTGATCGGTGTAAGTCTGATAGCAGCAACAGGATTTCTAATTGCGTTTATCGTAGCGGCACGCAAAGGCCAGTTTGATGACAACTACACTCCGGGAGTCCGGATGTTGTTCGACGATAATTACCCTCAGAAACCAGAATCAAATCAAGAACAAGTTCAGTATGACAACAACAGCAACAGAAAAGTTTAGTTACGACAATACCATTGTCAAATGGTTTGCATGGGCAACCGTTGTATGGGGTATTGTTGGTATGACAGTGGGATTATGGGTTGCACTTGACCTCGTATTTCCTCAGTTAAACCTCGGTCTCGAATTCACTACATTCGGCCGAACGCGACCATTGCACACGAATGCAGTGATTTTTGCATTTGTAGGTAACGGTATCTTCATGGGTGTTTATTACTCATTGCAGCGTCTCTGTAAAGCCCGTATGTTCAGCGATCTGTTGAGCAAAGTTCATTTCTGGGGCTGGCAGTTGATCATCGTATCTGCAGCGTTAACGATTCCATTCGGTATCACAACCGGAAAAGAATATGCGGAATTGGAATGGCCGATTGACATCGCGATTGCGTTGATCTGGGTTGTTTTCGGTATCAACATGTTCGGAACAATCATCAAACGTCGTGAGCGTCACATCTACGTTGCAATCTGGTTCTACATCGCAACCTTCATTACAGTTGCTATGTTGCACATTGTAAATTCGTTCGAGATGCCTGTAACTTTTCTTAAGAGTTACTCGTGGTATGCAGGTGTTCAGGATGCGTTGGTACAATGGTGGTACGGACACAACGCGGTGGCGTTCTTCCTTACAACACCATACCTCGGTTTGATGTATTACTTCATGCCGAAAATTGCAAACCGTCCGGTATTCTCTTACCGACTTTCAATCATTCACTTCTGGGCGCTCATCTTTATCTACATCTGGGCAGGACCTCACCACCTTTTGTACACTTCACTTCCTGATTGGGCACAATCACTTGGTGTTGTCTTCTCAGTGATGCTCATCGCTCCGTCATGGGGTGGTATGATCAACGGTCTCCTTACACTTCGCGGTGCTTGGGATCGTGTTCGCGAAGATGTGGTATTGAAGTTCATGGTTGTTGCTGTTACAGCTTACGGTATGGCAACATTTGAAGGACCGATGCTTTCTTTGAAAAACGTAAACGCAATCGCGCACTTTACAGATTGGATTATTGCACACGTACACGTTGGAGCACTTGGTTGGAACGGATTCCTCACATTCGGTGTTCTTTACTGGTTGATCCCACGTATGTGGAATACCAAACTTTACTCTTCTAAACTTGCCAGTATGCACTTCTGGTTGGGTACACTCGGTATTCTCTTCTATGCAATACCGATGTATTGGGCAGGTCTTGAGCAGAGCTTAATGTGGAAAGAATTCAATCCTGACGGAACATTGTCTAATAAATTCCTTGACACTGTAACTCACATTATGCCGATGTACGGTCTTCGTTCACTTGGAGGAGCGTTGTATCTCGTTGGTGTGTTCATTATGGTTTACAACCTTGTTAAGACAGTTAAAACCGGTGTATTCGTTGCGAACGAAGCTGCAGAAGCTCCTGCACTTCCGAAAGTTTACGTTACGCATGGAAAAGAACACTGGCACCGTTGGATTGAACGTCGCCCGATTCAAATGCTCATAGTGAGTCTTGTGCTTGTAGCCATCGGAGGTTTAATTGAATTTGTACCAACGTTCATGGTTG
>Ga0172367_10002931_pt1 | contig 22807 bp, 35 predicted proteins | sample Lak10m_FD_114542 | JGI IMG/M metagenome (GOLD analysis project Ga0172367, IMG submission 114542) | Freshwater microbial communities from Kabuno Bay, South-Kivu, Congo - kab_022012_10m | ecosystem: Environmental > Aquatic > Freshwater > Lake | place: Democratic Republic of the Congo: South-Kivu... | reverse complement strand
TGGAAAAACGTATTGCGTTTCGTCGAGCGATGAAGCGTGCGGTCGAACAAGCCTTGGCCTCAGGCGCTAAGGGGATCAAGATCAGCTGTGCTGGCCGCTTGGGCGGCGCGGAAATGTCCCGTCGTGAAACATATAAAGAAGGCAAACTTCCTTTGCAGACATTTCGTGCTGACATTGATTATGGTTTTGCGGAAGCGACGACAACATACGGTATTTTGGGTGTGAAAGCGTGGGTGTACCACGGTGATGCTGTTTTGGATAAGACTGATGATAAGAACGTGAAGGAAGCAGAAGCCGATAAAAAGAGTGAAGTAGTGAAGGTTGCTGAATCAGCAAAAAAGGATGCTTAACATATGTTGCTACCAAAAAAAGTAAAATATCGCAAGATTCAGAAAGGCAAATGCCGAGGGTTGGCGATCCGCGGATCACGGCTTTGCTTTGGTGAATACGGCTTGAAGTCTCTCGACAACGGATTGCTCAGGTCGAACCATATTGAAGCCGCGCGTGTTTTGATCGCGCGTAAGATGAAGGGAACCGGTAAGCTGTGGATCAATGTTTTTCCAGCAAAGCCTGTTACAAAAAAACCAGCTGAAACTCGTCAGGGAAAAGGCAAGGGCGATCTGGATCATTGGGTTTGCCCGATCCACCGAGGAAGAATTTTATTCGAAATGGGCGGTGTCCCGGAAGAATTCGCTAAGACTATTTTTCGTCTCGTTGCTTTCAAGATGCCGATGCGAACAAAATTTGTTACGCGATCCGGCGCTGCACAATAACAAAAGGTTGATGTATGAAGACAAAAGAATTTCGCGCATTAGATAACGCAGATTTACTTCAAAAAGAAACTGCTTTCAAAAAAGAATTATTTGAGCTTAATTATCAGCGTAAATTCGGCAAGGTCGAAAAGCCGGCTCTTTTCGGTAAATTGAGACGTCATATTGCCCGTATCCAAACGATTTTAAGGGAAAGAAAGTCCAAATGACAGAACGTATTAATCGACGAAGAAAACTCCTCGCAACGGTTGTGAGCGACAAGATGAACAAGACGCGTGTTGTCCGCGTGGCGTGGCGTTCGAAGCATGCCAAATATGAGAAACAGATGCAGCATTCGGCGAAATATAAAGCCCATGATGAGAACAATAGCGCAAAGATAGGCGATGTTGTTGAGATCATGGAATCCCGGCCGATTTCCAAAGATAAGAGATGGATCATTACCAACATTGTTAAAAAAGAAACTGAAAAATGATTTTACTCAAAACTATTCTTGATGTGGCAGATAACACAGGTGCGCGTAAGGCGTCCTTTATTGGGGTCTTGAAAGCTCGCGGTCGTCGTTTCGCTAAGATCGGAGAAATGATCCGCGTCAACATAAAAGAATCAGGCCCTAATGCGGCTGTCAAAAAGGGAACGGTTGTGAAGGCCATTGTCGTTAGGCAGAAATTTCCGTTGCGTCGCATTGATGGAACATATGTGCGATTCGATTCGAACGCTGTTGTGATCGTCGATGACACCGGCAACCCCAAAGGAACGCGTGTTTTTGGCCCTGTTGCTCGTGAATTAAGGAATTTAGATTACATGAAGATCATCTCTTTAGCCCCTGAGGTTGTATAAATGATGAGAATCCGAAAAAATGATACTGTTCAAGTGATTACCGGAAAAGATAAAGGTAAAAAAGGAAAAGTGTTGCATGTTTTTCCTCGGCTAGGTAAAGCCCTTGTGGAAAATATTAATTTGGCAAAAAAGGCGCAACGTAAGACGCAAACCGACCCTAAGGGCGGCATCGTCGAAGTCGAAGCGGCGATTTCGCTAAGTAATGTGATGTTAGTCTGCAAGCAATGCAATAAAGCGTCGCGCACAAGAGTTGCCGTCTTAAAAGATGGGACAAAGAGCCGCGAGTGCAAACAATGTGGAGCCACGAATTAAGATGAAAGCAAGATTAGTTGAGAAATTACACAAAGAAGTTATCCCGGCTATTCAACAAAAGTTCGGTATTAAGAATGTCATGGCTGTCCCGCGCCTGCAGAAGATCGTGATCAACATGGGCGTTGGGGAAGCGATCGCTGATATTAACATTCTTGAGGCAGCTGTCAAAGACCTGACGGCCATTACAGGCCAAAAGCCTCTTATCCGTAAAGCGCGTAAGGCAATTTCGAACTTTAAGCTTAAAGAAAATGCGCCCGTTGGTTGCAAAGTGACTTTGCGCGGGGATAAAATGTACGAATTTCTCGACCGATTAGTCAGTATTGCTTTACCCCGTATTCGTGACTTTAACGGTGTTTCCCGCAAGTCTTTTGATAAGGGCGGGAATTATACATTAGGGCTTAGCGAGCAAACTATTTTCCCGGAGATCCCCATGGATCAGATCCCGCGTCCACAAGGGATGGATATTTCATTTGTTTTTAATCATGGCCCCGAAGAGCAGACACAGGAAATTTTGAGCCTTCTCGGGATGCCGTTCAGGAAGAGATAAGGATATGGCACGAAAATCACTTATATTAAAAGCAGCAAAAAAACCAAAATTTAGCGCGCGGCAGCATAATCGATGCCGTCTGTGCGGGCGACCGAAAGGATTCTTAAGACGATTTGGCGTGTGTCGTATCTGTTTTCGCGAATTGGCTTGGAAAGGTGAAATCCCCGGCGTTAAGAAGGCCAGCTGGTAACAAGAAAGGTAGAGAAGATGTCAGTATCAGATCCGATAGCCGATGCATTGACATGTTTCCGTAATGCGATTCAGGCATCCAAGGAAACAGTTGATATCCCTGCATCCAAACTCATCGAGAAGATGTTAATGATTTTTAAACAGCGTGGATATGTCGAAGATGTGCGTCTTTTAAAAGATAGCGCTCAGGGCACCTTGAAGGTTTATTTAAAGTACACCAAAGGAAAAAAATCTGCTGTTTTAGGGTTAAAGAGGATCTCGAAACCGGGATTGCGTGTTTATGCGACCCGTGATCGGCTTCCTAGAGTATTAAACGGACTCGGCACGGCTATTCTCTCAACTTCAAAAGGTGTTGTTGATGATAAGCAGGCTCGTGAATTGAAAGTGGGCGGAGAAGTCCTCTGCTATATTTGGTAAAATCTATGTCTAGAATCGGAAAAAAACCAGTCACTGTTCCCAAAGGGGTCAAGTTTTCTTTTACGAATGGCACGGCGTTGATTGAAGGGCCAAAGGGAAAATTAAGCCTTCCTGTTCCTTCAAGCATTACATTAGAGCTGAAGGATGATAAGATCTTTGTTGACCGTAAATCAAATGATAAACAATCACGTGCAAATCACGGAACGATCCGCTCGCGTCTTATCGGCATGATCATTGGCGTTTCGGAAGGCCACAAAAAGAAGCTTGAAATTCATGGGCTTGGTCTTCGCGCCCAAGTTCAAGGCCAGAAAATTACGTTCAGCCTTGGCTTTAGCCATCCTGTCGTTGTTGAGGTTCCAGCTGAGATCAAGATCAAGTCCGCGACTCCTAGCGAACTTGAGCTTGAAAGTTTTGATAATGTCAAATTAGGCAATGTGGCGGCGAGCATTCGTCGTATTAAGCCACCTGAGCCTTATAAGGGGAAAGGCATCCGCTTTGCGGGTGAAGTCGTTAAGCGTAAACAAGGAAAGACGGTTACTAAATAACCTATGATTAATACCCGAGAACAAAAACGTGTTTATCGTCACAATCGTATTCGCGCGAAGGTTTCTGGCACGACAGAGCGTCCACGCCTTTGCATTCATCGTAGTCTTAATAACATTTCGATCTCATTGATTGACGACTCAGCCCACAAAACGTTGGCGAGCATGTCAACGCTTGATAAGAATTTACGGGGAAAGCTAAAAAACGGCGGCAATGTTCAAGCAGCTTCATCGTTGGGAGAAGCCTTTGCAGCCAAGATTTTAGAAAAAGGAATAAAAAAAGTATGTTTCGACCGTGGCGGCTGTTTGTATCATGGGCGTGTCAAGGCGCTAGCCGAAGCGGTTCGTAAAGGCGGAGTAGAATTTTAATGACAAACGATAATAATCTCCAAGATAAAGGTCAAGAAAATATTCCTCAGCAGGCCGACGAGAAGGTAACTGTTGGCGCTGCCCCTGAAGGAGTGATCCCTGCAACAGCCAACCCTGCTGTCGTTGCGGCTAAACCCGCTGGGGAAGAAGATGAATTTCATGCGGCACCGGATCAGAAGCGTAAGCGCTGGTCAGCCAAGGTGGCTCCTGTGCGCAAGCAAGAAGACTCAGGGTTTATTGAGAAAGTTATTACCATCAATCGCATTACCAAGGTTACCAAGGGTGGTAAAAAGTTAAGTTTTAGCGCTTTAGTTGTTGTGGGAGACGGAAAAGGCAAGGTTGGGTTTTCTTTGGATAAAGCCCGGGAAGTTTCTATCGCGATCCAGAAATCTTTACGTATCGCTAAGCGTAAAATGATCGATATTCCTGTGGTAAAGGGGACGATCCCGCATGAAATTATCGGTCGATGCGGCGGAGCGCGTGTCTTATTGAAGCCAGCCTTTGAAGGAACTGGCGTTATTGCCGCAGGTCCTGTGCGTGCTATTTGTGATGCCTGTGGTATCCGCAATATTTTAACGAAATGCCATCGATCCAATAATCCGATCAACGTTATCAAGGCCACGATCGATGCGTTAACACATTTAAAAACAGTCGAGACAACAGGAGAAAAAGATAATGTTTCTGCATGAGTTAAAGTCTCCTAAGGGATCTAATAAACATAAGAAACCTGTTGGCCGTGGCCAAGGTTCTGGCAGTGGTAAGACGTCAGGCCGTGGAACAAAAGGTCAGAAGTCTCGCGCCGGGCGTGCCGTTATTCACGGACTTGAAGGCGGGCAGATGCCTCTGATCCGTCGTTTGCCAAAGTTTGGCTTCCGACGTAAGAATCCGACCATCTATCAGATCGTTAATATTGAAAATCTTGGGAAGTTTAAAGAAAACGATGTTATCACCCCTGCAATCTTAAAAGAACGAGGGCTGATCAAGAGCGCGTATAAGGTCATTAAGATATTAGGCGCTGGTGAGATAAAGAAGCCGTTGACGATCCAGGCACACAGCTTTTCCAAATCCGCGGAAGAGAAGATCAAACAAGCCGGCGGAAAAACCGAAATCTTAAAGAAAATAGTTTAATCACACAATGTTGCAAGCGTTTGCAAATTGCTTTCGAATCCCAGACTTAAAGAAGAAGATTCTTTTTACGCTAGGGATCATTATTTTGTACCGCGTGGGCTGTCATGTTCCGACTCCCGGCGTGAATGGGTCTGTCTTGGCAGAATTTTTTCGTCGGATCAATGAGACATCCGGCGGTGGAACGATCTTTGGCATGATGAACATGTTTTCTGGTGGCGCTTTGGAGCAGATGACAGTATTTTCCTTAGGGATCATGCCGTACATCTCAAGCTCCATTATTATGCAGCTGTTGACAGCTGTTATTCCAGCCTTGGAAAAACTTTCAAAAGAAGGCCAAGCGGGTTATCAGAAGATCAATCAATACACGCGCTATGGAACGCTTATTTTGTGCCTGATCCAATCTTATTTTATTGCGCTATGGCTTGAAAGCCCTCAAGCATTTCAAGGCTTACAAGTGGTCAATAATCCTGGATTTGGATTTCGTCTTACGACGATGTTCACGCTTTCTTGCGGAACGATCCTTTTGATGTGGCTGGGAGAACAGATCCAAGAAAAGGGTATTGGCCAGGGGATATCCCTCATTATCGCAGCAGGTATTTTATCGCGTATTCCTGATGCCATTCGCGCGTTGATCGTCTTGCTATCGCCGAAAACAGCTGCCATGCGTCAGATTCAACCCTTTACGCTATTGATGATGGTTGCATTCTTGATCGCCGTTATTTTATCGATCACCTTGATAACTCAGGGACAGCGCCGTATTCCTGTGCAATACGCGCGACGGATTGTCGGGCGCAAAGTTTACGGTGGTCAAAGCACCTATATTCCTTTGAAGGTTGATACAGCCGGCATTATCGCCATTATCTTTGCGCAGTCGATTCTTTTGTTTCCTGCGACAATGGCGAGTTTTATTCCAAACCAAGGGCTGCAAGCATTTGCGAACATGTTCTTGCGTGGACATTTTGTTTATTACTTTTTATATGGATTGTTGATCATTTTCTTTTGTTATTTTTATACTGCGATCGTTTTTAACCCTGTGGATGTGGCAGATAATATGAAAAAGCACGGTGGCTTTATCCCTGGAGTAAGACCTGGGGCGCCAACGGCAGAATTTTTAGATTTTGTTATGACGCGTATTACGCTTGCTGGCGCTGTGTTCATGTGCGCGATCGCTGTTATGCCGGATGCGATCATGTCCGCCTTCAAGGTTCCTTACTTGGTGGCATCGTTCTTTGGCGGAACTAGTATTTTGATCGTTGTTGGCGTCATGCTTGATACCGTTAAGCAGATGGAATCGCAATTGTTGATGCGCCATTATGATGGCTTTATGAAGACAGGACATATTCGAGGCCGACGATGAGATTGATCTTGTTAGGAGCGCCGGGGGCTGGCAAAGGAACGCAAGCCAAGCTTCTTGAGAAAAAGCTGAGCGTGAAGCATATTTCGATGGGTGACATTTTGCGCGAAGAGATGAAAAACGGCACTGCGCTAGGCCAAGAAGTAAAAAAGTACGTTGAAAGCGGCGGATTAGTTCCTGATGAGGTTGTCACCAGGATCATTGAGCATCGTTTCAAGGATCCCTCGATCGCGCAAGCAGGTTATTTGCTCGACGGGTTTCCTCGGACAGCGAAACAGGCAGAAGACCTAGACACTCTCTTGCGACGCATCGATCAGCCTGTGGATTATGTGGTTTATATGGAAGTGGATTCCGAGGTTGTTATTCAGCGTTTAACAGGCCGTCGGGTTTGCCGTCAATGTGCCGCTCTGTATCATGTGAAGAATATGCCGTCGAAGAAAGAAGGCGTTTGCGATGTCTGTCAGGGAGAATTATATCAGCGGCCGGATGACAACGAAGGAACGATCCGGAAACGTATCAATGTCTATTTAGAAAGCACGGCGCCCATCATTGATTATTACAAAAAGCAGGGGACGTTGCTCACGGTCGATGGCAACACGGATGCTGAAAAGCTTCGCGATGAATTGCTGGCGATCTTTAAAAAAGACGGTAAAATTGATACCCTTAAAGACAAAAAGTGAAATTGATTGTATGCGTCGTGCCTGCAAGGCATTGGCGCAGATTGTTGGCTCTGTTAAAAGTTCTTTGAAAATAGGTTTAACAACGCTTGAGATCAACGATTTTACTGAGAGTCTTATCGCTCGCAAAGGCGCGCGTGCGGCTTTTAAAGGATATCGGGGGTATCCAAAAGCTATTTGTGCTTCTTTTAACGAAGAGGTTGTTCACGGGATCCCCAGTCAACGCAAGATCAAGAATGGTGACATTCTCAGTATTGATGTCGGCTTGATCCTTGACGGTTGGTTTTCTGATATGGCATTCTCGGTTGGCTTTGGTGCTGTGGAGGAAAATAAAAAGAAACTTCTTGAGGTGACAGAAAGATCCCTTTATCAAGGCATCCAGCAAATGACCCCTGGGAATTATCTTTCTGATGTTGGATTTGCTGTTCAGAGCTATGTCGAGCCGTTTGGATTTTCAGTTGTTCGTGATTTTGTCGGTCATGGGATTGGCCGGGCGTTGCACGAGGATCCAGAAGTTCCTAATTTTGGACTTCCCAAGTCTGGACCTATTTTAAAAGAAGGCATGGTCTTTGCCGTGGAGCCGATGGTTAATATAGGCAGCGCAAAAACAAAGATCTTAGAGGATCGCTGGACCGTAGTTACGTTGGATGGACAGCCGTCAGCCCATTTTGAGCATACAGTTGCCATTACGTCGCAAGGGCCAGAAATACTAACGCAGGTCTAAGAAAAAAATGGCCAAAGAAGAATTAATTGAAGTTGAGGGTGTTATTAAAGAGGCGCTTCCCAACGCCATGTTCCAAGTGGAATTGGATAATGGGCATAGGGTGTTGGCGCATATTTCCGGAAAGATGCGTGTGCATTTTATCCGTCTTTTGCCGGGCGATAAAGTCAAAGTAGAGTTATCGCCATACGATCTAACCAGAGGACGCATTACCTATAGGGCACTATAATATGAAAGTCAAATCTTCCGTTAAGCGAATTTGCAGTAATTGTAAGATCGTCCGCCGCAAGAATGTGGTGCGGGTGATCTGTTCTAACTCAAAACATAAACAGAGACAGGGATAAATATCTATGCCAAGAATTTTAGGTGTTGACATTCCGAAAGAAAAACGCATTGAAGCGGCGTTGCCATATCTGTATGGTATCGGACGCAAGAATTGCTTGAAGATCTTAGAGCAGGCTCAAGTCGATAAGAACAAGCGGGCTAAGGATCTTAGCGAGGAAGAGGTTTCCAAGATCACGGCGATTATTCAGCGGGATTATCATACCGAAGGTGATTTGCGACGCGAGGTATCTCAAAATATTAAGCGTTTGATCGATATCGGGTGTTATCGTGGTTATCGTCATAAACGAGGTCTTCCAGCGCGTGGCCAAAGAACAAAGACGAACGCTCGAACCCGTAAAGGTAAAAAGAAGGTTATTATGGCTGCTGCACCGGTGGCCGCTAAGTAATTTACTGAAGGAGAAAGCATGACAACGCAACAACCATCAGCACAGCCTCCTGTCCAGCCATCCGCTGCGAAAGAGGTTAAACCAAAAGCTAAGAAGAAAGTTTTGCGCGGTGGAACAGCCGGCGAGATTCATATTCAGGCGAGTTTTAACAATACGATCATCGCAGTAACAGATACCAAGGGCAATGTGCTGGTATGGTCGAGCCCAGGACATATGGGCTTTAAAGGGTCAAAGAAATCCACGCCGTTTGCCGCGCAGATCGCTGCGGCGGATGCGGCGAAGAAAGCCAAAGATATGGGCCTAGAAACAGTGGAAGTCTTTGTGAAAGGTCCGGGAGCTGGCCGTGAATCAGCGATTCGCGCGATAGCTGCTGCCGGCATCAAAGTGTTGTCCATTAGAGATATAACGCCGGTACCGCACAACGGTTGCCGTCCACGTAAAAAGCGACGAGTTTAAGGTAAGAGGAGAAATTCATGGCAAAAGATTTACAGTCAGATTGTCCAAAATGTCGACGGGAGGGCCAGAAGCTCTTTTTAAAGGGCACCCGTTGTTTTACCCACAAATGTGCTTTAACTCGACGGGAATACGCGCCGGGTCAGCATGGGGCGAAGCGTACAAAACTTTCGAACTTTGGCCTTCAGATGCGCGAAAAGCAGAAACTTAAGAGGATGTATGGCATGCTTGAGCGTCAATTCCGTAATTATTTCGAGAAGGCTGCCCGCGCCAAAGGCGTTACAGGACATACGTTGTTACAGTTTCTCGAGAGACGATTAGATAACGTTATTTATCAGATGGGGTTTGCATCCTCTCGTAGCCAGGCGAGACAGTTCGTTAGCCATGGCTATGTATGGGTGAATAATCGCCGTGTAAATGTGGCATCGTTTTTGGTTAAAAAAGATGACGAAGTCCAAGTACGCTTTCAGAAAAAAGGCGAAAAGATCATTAAGGAAAATATAGAAGCGACGAAGGCGCGCAATATTCCTGCTTGGTTAACTGTCGACCTGCAGCAGTATAAAGCTAAGATTGCACGCTTGCCTGTCCGCGAAGATATACAGGTTCCGGTCAACGAGCAGCTCATCGTTGAACTTTATTCTCGATAATCGAAATATTTCGAATATTCATTAACGGTAGGAGGAGTACACATGGGTGTCAAGTGGAGAGATTTCCAAATGCCAAAACGACTCGAGTGCGATGAGTCGAGCTACACCGAAACATATGGCAAGTTTATCGCGGAACCTTTTGAGCGGGGATATGGTGTCACATTAGGTAATTCGTTGCGACGGATCCTTTTGTCGTCCTTAGAGGGCAGCGCTGTGACCGCTATCCGCATTGATGGTGTCCAGCATGAATTTTCAACGATCCCAGGCGTCATGGAAGCTGTGACGGACATTGTCCTTAATGTCAAGCAATTGATCTTGCGATCGCACTCCAAGGTAGCCAAGACCGTTTATATTAAAGCGGATAAAAAAGGGGCCATTTATGCCAAGGATATCATCCGGGATGAGACCGTAGAGGTCTTGAACCCTGATCTTTTGATCGCCACGCTGACCCAGGATGTGAAGTTCAATATGGAGCTTGAGGTTGCTCGTGGACGTGGATATGTTCCCGCTGAGGCAAATAAGAAAGAAGGCGCGCCGATGAACACCATCGTTGTCGACTCTATCTTTACGCCGATCGTTAAGGTTAACTTTTCTGTTGAGAATACGCGCGTTGGCCAGCAAACGGATTATGATAAGCTGATCTTAGAGATCTGGACCAATGGTGGCGTGAACCCGAAAGAAGCTTTATTGTATGGCGCGAATATCTTGCAGCGTCATTTGGATGTTTTTGTTAGCTATGGTCAATTACCGGAAGAAGAAGAGGAAGAGGAAGAGATTTCAGCTGAAGAAAAGGCTTTGTATGAAAAATTACGCTTGCCTATTTCAGAGCTTGAGCTCTCTGTTCGTAGCTCTAACTGCTTACGTGAATCCAATATCAAGACCATTTCTGATTTGGTACGTAAAAGTGAAGCCGAGCTTTTAGGTTTCCGTAATTTCGGCAAGAAGTCTCTTACTGAGATCGACGAGATCCTTAAGGCGATGGGGCTTGAATTAGGCATGAAAATTGATGCAAAAAAACTTCGACAAAAGGACGCATAAGAAGCTATGAGACACGGAAAAGCTGGAAAAGCATTCGGACGAAGAACGATGTGGCGTGCCGCGACGGTGCGCGATATTGCAAAATCCGTTTTAATTCATCAGCGCATTCGCACCACAGAATCTCGCGCTAAAGAAGCTCGTAAGTTGGTGGACCGCATTATTACCATCGGCAAACAGGGTACGTTGGCTGCTAAGCGCCGTGCCTTTGCCATCCTCTGCGACCACAAGCTTGTGAGCTTTCTTTTTAACGAGATCGCCAAGCAATTTAAGAACCGCGCCGGAGGCTATACCCGTATTATTCATCTAGGGGTTAACCGCCACGGGGATAATGCCCGCCTTGTTCTTTTGGAGTTAACGGAAAAAGTCGCTAAAGAGACGAACAAAAAGGGTGATAAAAGATCGTCCAAGGATAGCAAAGAACCTCTAGCTACCGATGCCGTTATCAAGGAAGAGGCGAAAGCCAAAGATGTTGCGGAGCCTAAGAAAAAAGAAAGTCATCATGACAAAAAAGATGACAAGAAAGTTTCAAGGGTTGCGAAAGAGAAATCTACGAAGCCTGCTTCTGGTGTTATCAAGAATATATTCCGTAATAAGAAGCCAGAATAGGAAAGAGATCGATGCCTGTTTCTTTGCGTGCGAAGAATACGGTGGGTTCTACAACATTAGCGATCACCGCTCGAGCCAAAGAGCTTAAAGCGCAAGGGCATGATGTCGTTAGTTTTGCTGCAGGCGAGCCGGATTTTGATACACCGGATTTTATCAAGCAAGCAGCGATAGAGGCCATCCAGAAGGGCCTGACCAAATACACGCCAAGCAGCGGAACGATCGAGCTTCGTCAGGCCATTGCGCAGAAGTTCCAGCGCGACAATCAGCTTATTTATAATCCTAAAGACCAGATCGTTGTTTCCTGTGGGGCTAAACATTGCTTGTATAATTTAATGCAAGCACTTGTGGATCCCGGCGATGAAGTGTTGATCCCAGCGCCTTTTTGGGTGAGCTACCCGGAAATGGTGAAGCTTGCCGGAGCAACGCCGAAAGCCCTTGAGACTTCCGAGAAGACAAATTTCAAGATCACGGCGCGGCAGCTTGAGGATCATATTTCTCCGGCGACCAAGGTCCTCATCATTAATTCTCCCTCGAATCCTACCGGCACAGTGTACACGCGCAAAGAATTGGAATCCATCGCTGAGATCTGCGTCAAGCGCAACATTGTTGTTATCAGTGATGAGATCTATGAAAAACTTTGTTATACGGCAGAACCGTTTGTGTCTATCGGTTCTCTTAATAAGGATATTTATAATTTAACAGTCACAGTGAACGGGGTATCGAAGTCCTATGCTATGACGGGATGGCGTATTGGATATCTGGGAGCTCCGAAAGAGATCGCCCAAAGTGTTGGCAAGATCCAGGACCATTCTACGTCGAACCCTTCTTCCATTAGCCAGGCAGCTTCTTTAGCCGCGTTGAACGCGGATGAGAGTACACTTGCCGCGATGAAAGAGGAATTCCAAAAGCGTCGTGATTTTATTATAAAATGCTTAGACAAGATCCCTCAAATTAGCTATATTTATCCTGATGGGGCGTTCTACGTTTTTTGCAATATCAGCAAGACCGGTTTTGATTCTGACACTATTGCCAAGAAAGTTCTCGACGACAAAGATGTCGCATGTATTCCGGGATCAGGCTTTGGTGCCAGCGATTATATTCGCTTAAGCTTTGCCACATCGATGGAGCGCATTGAAGAAGGCACCCAGCGTCTTGCCGAGTGGTTTAAAACAAACCAAAAAGGATGATGATGACAAAATCTGTTGATATTCGAGACCTTCTTATTCTGGCGAGTGAACGTAATGCTTCGGATTTGCATCTGACGGATGACACACCACCTGTATTGCGCATCAACGGACATCTTGCGTTGACCAAGTTGGATCCTTTAGACCGAGACACCTTGAAAAAAATGATCTATGGTGTCTTAACGGATGACCAGAAGGAACAGTTTGAAAAAAAACTTGAATTAGATTTTTCAATCGCCTTGCCAGGAGTTGATCGTTTCCGTGCGAATGTTCACATGCAGCGGGGCTCTGTGGAGATCGCTTTGCGCCGCATTCCATTATTCTTGCCGTCCATTGAAGAGCTCGGCCTTCCTAACGCTGTTCGTGATTTTGCCCTTAAGAAGGATGGCTTAGTTCTTGTTACGGGACCGACAGGCATGGGGAAGACAACAACCTTGTCCGCCATGATCGACCTGATCAATAGTCAGCGGTCGAATCTTATTATCTGCATCGAAGATCCTATTGAGTATATTCATTATAATAAGAAATCAATTATCAAGCAGCGCGAAGTCTTTAGCGATACCCATTCTTTTTCTGAAGCGCTAAAACGTTGCTTGCGTCAAGATCCTGATGTTATTGTCGTCGGAGAAATGAGAGACCTTGAAACGATCTCAACGGCTTTGACGGCTGCCGAAACCGGCCATTTAGTCTTAGCGACGCTGCATACGCCGGATGCGCCTCAAACCATTGAACGCGTTGTTGATGTTTTTCCGCCGCATCAGCAGGAGCAGGTCAAGATCCAGCTTTCTTCTTGTTTGACAGGTATCGTATCTCAACGGCTTCTTCCGCGTAAAGACGGAACAGGGCGTATTCTTGCTTCAGAAGTTATGGTCGCCACGCCTGGTATCCGCCATTTGATCCGCGAGCAAGCGATCGAACAACTTCCTACAGCCATTCAAACAGGTCACCGATACGGCATGAAGACGATGGATAAGTCTCTGCAAGAGCTGTATCAGGCCGGTATTATTTCCTACGAAGAAGCTGTCAATAACGCAAAGAATCCTGAAGAATTTCAGCGGCTCGTTCAGTAATTAAAGGATATTGATGAGTTACAAAGTCACATTACTTCCTGGTGATGGTATTGGTCCCGAAGTCGCGCTTGCGATGCGTCGATGCATTGATGCGACCGGCGTCAAGATCGAATGGGAAGAACAGATCGTCGGTGAGCCAGCGATCAAGCAATACGGAACACCCTTGCCGCCTCAAGCCGTAGAATCTATCCGTCGCAATAAAGTCGCGATCAAGGGCCCTATCGTAACGCCTGTCGGAACCGGTTTTCGCTCTGTTAATGTTCAGCTTCGCCAAGAGCTAGATCTGTTTGCCTGTGTGCGTCCTGCCAAATATTTTGAAGGATCCCAAGGAAAAGAGAAGTCTTTGGATCTGGTTATTTTCCGGGAAAATACGGAAGATCTGTATATGGGGATCGAGTTTGAGAAGGGAAGTCAGCAAGCCCTTCACCTGATCCGGGAGATCAATGGCCTTCAGCCAAAAAAGATCCGCGAAGATTCTGCCATTTCGATCAAGCCTATTTCTGTCTATGCGTCGCAGCGCATTATTCGCTTTGCTTTTGATTACGCCATCAAGCATGGGCGTAAAAAAGTTACGCTAGTGCATAAAGCGAATATCATGAAGTTTACTGACGGGCTTTTTTTGCAGACAGGCCGCGCCATCGCGCAAGAGTATGCGGGACGCGTAGCCTTTGAAGATGTCATCGTTGATAACATGACCATGCAGCTTGTTCAAAGGGCCGCGAACTACGACGTGCTGGTCCTGCCGAACCTTTACGGTGATATCATTTCTGATCTTTGCGCTGGCTTAGCCGGTGGTTTAGGCGTGGCTCCTGGGGCGAATATCGGCGACACGGTTGCCTTGTTCGAACCCGTGCATGGGTCTGCGCCAAAATATGCAGGGAAAAACAAGGTCAATCCGACAGCGACCATCCTTTCTGGCGCTTTAATGCTTGATCATCTCGGCGAATCTGCCGCAGCGCAAAAATTAGAACGCGCCGTACGGCAAGTCATCAGGGAAGGCCAGTGCGTAACTTACGATCTTAAACCCCGTCGAGACGATCCTTCAGCCGTTGGGACGCAAGAGATGGCCGATGCGATCTGCCGCCAGCTAAGATCGTTTTAGCTTCTTGAACGTTTTTCTAAACAGTCTTCTTCCAAACTCCTCTTTCGCCTTATGCAATGTCATGTGATAGATCTAGGGCTTATTGACTTCTCGCAAGCATACCGTGCTCAGCAGCAAACCATCCTTAAAGCCTTTCAACAGCGTGAGAACACGCTGATCCTATGTGAACATCCGTCCATTTTTACGTTAGGCCGCCTAGCCCAGGAAAATTTCTTCCTGACGGACCCTGCAGCGATCCGCCAGCAAGGTATCTCCGTGGTGCGGACTGACCGTGGCGGGGAGGTGACCTTTCACGGCCCGGGACAGCTCATTGCTTATCCTATTTTTTGCCTTCCGACATCTTTACGTGACTTAAAAAGATTTCTGTACAAACTTGAAGAGGTCGTTATTGATTTATTAGGATATTTTGGTATAGTGGCTAATAGACTTGAGGGCTATACAGGCGTCTGGGTTAAGGAAAGAAAGATCGCCTCTGTTGGTATCGGAGTGAAGAAGTGGGTCACGTATCACGGTCTTGGGTTAAACGTGAGCACGGATTTACGTTCATTTTCTTTGATCAAGCCTTGCGGGTTAGATGTTGCGATGACATCTATGAATGAAGAACTGAAAAGCGATATCGCGATTACCGCCGTAAAACAGAAGATCGTAGATCAGTTTGCCCAAGAATTCGACCTTACTATCATCAAGACACCTTATGACAAAAGAAATTAAGATCCCTTTTTTAGGCGACGGCATCACGAAGGTCACTATTGGCGCTTGGCACCACAAATCTGGCGCGATGATCGAGGCTGGGGAAGATCTCTTAGAAGTTGAAGCGGATAAGGCGTTGTTCAACATTCCCTGCGAAGAAAAAAGCCTTTTAAAAACCATCTTGGTGCCTCAAGGCCAGGAAGCGTCAATCGGCCAGCCGGTGGCCATTGTGGAGGCGCTATGAGCACGCATCCCAGGATCCTTCTGATGCACATCACCAGAACTTCCGGTCATCATCGGGCAACGGTAGCTATTGAGAACGCTCTGAGGATCGTCCGGCCTGATGTTGAAACGATGAACATCAACGGTTTTGCCTATGTTTATCCGATCTTGGAAAAGGTTGCCAACGCGGTCTATATGAATATTATCAAGCGTCGGCCAAAGATCTGGGAATATCTTTACGACAACCCGCGCGTTATTAAGAAAACAAGCAAGATCAAGAAGGTGCTCAGTAATTCCCGCCATGCAAAACTCGCAAAACTTTTCAAGAAGTTCAATCCCGGGGTCGTGATCTGTTCTCAGGCTTTTCCTTGCGGCATGGTTGGAGATTTTAAAAAGCGGTATAAATATCCGGTCAAGCTTATTGGTGTTCTAACAGATTTTGCGCCACACCATTATTGGGTTCATGATGAGGTTGATTATTATGTTGTTCCTACGCAGGAAGCAGCTCAGCGCTTGATCCGGGAAGGTATCAAGAAGGAACGCATTAAGATCTACGGGATCCCTGCCGATCCTAAATTTGCGTATCTGGCGGATAAAGCGAAAGTTGCAAAAGCTCTGGGCCTTGATCTGAATATTCCCATTATTTTGGTGATGGGAGGGGGTCATGGGTTAGGCCCGATCAAGACGATCGCCAAGGCGTTGGCGCAATTAGAAAATCCTTTCCAACTTCTTATTCTAACGGGTATTAATAAAAAAGTATTCAAGAGCATTAAAGCCACGCGATTCGTTCATGGGCAACGCGTTGTTCCCTTGTCGTATGTGGATAATGTGCACGAGCTGATGGAGATCGCAAGTTTTGTCATTACCAAGCCCGGCGGCATGACAACCGCTGAATGCCTTGTGAAGGGATTGCCGATGGTTGTCGTCAACCCTATTCCCGGGCAAGAGGCGCGCAATACGGAATTGTTGCTACAGAAAGGGGTCGCTATTCAAGTTGACGACCTTTCGACGATTGGTGAGCACGTCCGCAGGCTTTTGGAGTCACCAGAAAAACTTCACGCGATGCGTCAATCCGCTAAGGCGTATGGTAAGCCGAACGCGGCGATGGACATTGCCAATCTTGCCTTGGAGCCATGATTCAATACTATCTTTATAGGCTTGGACAATTTCTCGTTCAGCATTTGCCGCTACGTTTAAGCTACAAGGTAGCAGGATTCCTTTCAGATATTCATTATTATCTTTCTTCCCGTGACCGGCGTAATGTTAAAAATAATTTACGCGCGATCTTGACCCCACCTGTCCCTGACGATGAGCTGGCACGGCTTTCACGGCAAGTTTTTCGAGACTTTGCAAAATACCTCATTGACTTCTTTTATGCGCCAGGAAAAATTAACAAAGCCTATATCGATAAACATGTGAAGATCACAAACCTGGAATACTTACCGCAAGTTCTCAAGAAAGGAAAAGGAGCTATTATTCTTACAGCGCATGTGGGCAATTGGGAATTAGGAGGATTTGTCATTAGCCGCTTGGGATATCCGTTGATCGCTGTGGCTTTGCCGCACAAAGAACGTTCAGTGAACAATCTTTTTAATGATCAGCGCCGATCGCAGGGGATCACCATTGTCCCGAATAACGTCGCTATCCGTGAATGTATCCGGGGGCTACGTAATAATCGCTTGATCGCCTTGGTGGGTGACCGCGATTTTAATGCGACGGGTGATGTGATGGACTTTTTTGGCAAGAAAACAAGGATCCCCAAGGGGCCAGCCGCTTTTTCTCTTAAAACAGGGGCCGCGATCATTCCTGCCTTTTTGACCCGTGAAGAAGACGATAGCTTTGCCTTAACCCTCGAGCCGCCGATCTTTCCTCCGGCCAAGGTAACGGAAGAGAGCGAAAAAGAGATCCTTGAGCAGTGCGTTAAGATCATTGAGAATGCTGTGCGTCGGCATCCGACACAGTGGTACATGTTTCAGAAATTCTGGATCGATTAATATGAAGATCTGCATCGTCATTCCTGTTTATAACGAATCCCGCGCGATCGGACGCATTGTCGAACAAGTTCGCTCCCGCGGATGGGACGCTGTGGTCATTGACGATGGATCAGCTGACCAGTCGGGCGTTATCGCGAAAGAGAAAGGAGCGACGGTCATCACGCATCCTTCAAAACAGGGCAAAGGGATCTCCTTAAGGGATGGGTTTGCTTATGCCGTTGCGCGTGGATTTGACGGCGTTGTCGCCATGGATGGTGATGGTCAGCATGCGATCGAGGATGTGAACGCTTTTCTTGCGAAAGCTCAGGAATGTCCGGATTCTGTCATTAGCGGGAACCGCATGGCGAATTGTCACTCCATGCCGTGGCTGCGTTTTTTGGTGAATCATATGATGTCGTGGAGCATTTCCTTGATATGTCGTCAGCCCATTCCTGATTCTCAGTGCGGATTTCGCTACATCGGTACAAAGGTCTTGAAGACGATCACGCTACAATCTGATGAATTTGAGATCGAGACGGAAGTTCTGGTGCAGGCCAGTCGTCATGGTCTTAAGATCTACGCTGTTCCCATTCAAACCATTTATCGCGATGAACTCAGCAAGATCAATCCTTTTCGCGACACGATCCGTTTCTTTCGCTATGTGGCCAAAGAACTTTTGACCCCTCGGCCTCCACGATAGGCATTGGATCCTTATGGAAAACAGACTTTTTAGCTATGCGTTGATCTTCTCACTTCTAGTGCACATTGCGGCATTATGGAAAATGTCTTATGCCAACATTTGCCTTAAGGCAAAAGCTGTCAAAACTATCGAAGTTGTTTATCCTGGGCTCACGCTTCAAAAGAAGATCTCCTCAGTTCCTCCCAAACCGTTGAAAGGTATGAAGGTTGATCTGCTGCAAGCGGCCAAAGCTTCTTTGCAGGAGCAAAAAAGTATTTCCTCCTTTATGAAGGACATGTCGAAGATCTCCGATGATTTTGTTCATCAAGGCCAAAAGGCCAAGGTCGTCAGCCAGAAACCGCATAAGCGAAAGGTGAGCGTTCCGGCCGTCGAGACGCAACAGATCAACAATCCTGTGTATATCAACTATTATCAGATCGTCCGTAGTCGCATCAAGGACCGTGCGTATGCGAATTATGGAAAATTTGAGTCGGGAGAGGTCTATTTGACCTTTATGTTAGATGCCCAGGGCACTCTCAAGCGTATCAAGGTCATCGAAGAGCGTACCCATGCGAATCAATATTTACGCCAGATCAGCGCGCGCAGCATTGAAGAGTCCAATCCTTTTCCGCCCTTTCCTTCGGACTTGAATTATCCCGAGCTGTCTTTCAATGTCATTATTTCTTATGAGGTGGAGTGATCCGCAAGCGCGTTTGTTGACATAATAAACAACCGATGTTATTCTACATGCTATGGATGAAACACCTTCTTCTCAGTCAAAAAGCTCTCAGGATCCTGCGCTCGATTTTTTTGGATATGTCGCCAGCCTAGCCTTTCAGGCGATGGTTTTTTTAGGAGAAATCGCCAATCCGCTGACTGGCAAGACAGAAAAGAACCTTGAGCAGGCTAAACTGTTGATCGATACGCTTATTTTGTTACGGGATAAGACAACAGGGAACGTCACCGAAGCAGAAAAAGGGCTCTTGGACTCGTCAATTTACGAGCTTCAGCTCAAATATGTTAAGGATACTTCAGGTTAGATTATGATCAACGAAGAATTTCTTGATATTCTTGCGTGTCCGGATTGCCAGAATCATTTGGTACTTAAGACGGATAAGCTATATTGCGAGAAATGTCAAAGAGAATACAGCTTCAATCAGGATATCGTGGCATTGATGCCTAGCCAAGAATCTGCAGAAAAAATAAAAGGAAGGTCCTCATGAAAAAAGTGATCGTTATTCATGGCCCAAACCTTGATCTTTTGGGTATGCGCGAGACAAATATTTATGGAAAGATGACGCTTGATGAAATTAATCGTATGCTGCAAGAGCTTGCGCAGGAAAATAAGATAGGCCTTGAAATCGTCCAGACGAATCACGAAGGGGAGATCGTTGATGCTATTGGCAAGGCGCCCTCTAATGGATTTGATGCGGTCCTTATTAATCCCGCAGCTTACACGCATACAAGCGTGGCGATCCGAGACGCTGTTGCCGCTGTTGATCTTCCGACCGTTGAAGTCCACTTATCTAATATCTACTCACGTGAAGAGTTCCGTCAAACATCACTGATCTCAGCCGTATGCAAGGGACAAATTTGTGGATTTGGCCCCTATAGTTATGTATTAGGCTTGCAGGCGATCCTAAAAGTTATCAAAAATTGAAAGATCCAGCCCAGAAACTACGCCTTGCTTTTTCTCAGCATGCCGTTGACGCTTTCCTTGTGACAGATGACGCCAATATGGCTTATTTGACAGGATATCCTTGTCAGGAATCCTGGCTCTTAGTTTCCCGTTGTCACGCCTTTTATTTAACGGATAGCCGTTATAGCCTTGATGCCAAGCGCCACCTTAAAGGCATAGATGTTATCGAGTGTAAGAAAGGGATCTTTGACGCTGTCGCGGAACTTGCGCGAAAAGAGAAAATACGGCTTTTAGGTTTCGATGAGCGGCATCTTGTGGTAGCGTCATTTCGCAAGCTCAAAAAAGCGTTAAGGTCTGGGCCAAAGCTCGTTGGTACGCAAGGAGTTGTTGAAAAGTTAAGGGTTGTGAAGCGTCGGGATGAAGTGTGTAAGATGCAGAAAGCTCTTTGTTTTCACAGGAAATGTTATCAGTATCTTGAAAAGATCATCCGTCCGGGCCGAACAGAGCGGCAAGTCTTTGAAAAACTTGAACGTTTTGTCCGAGATCATCACAAGAGTTTTTCGTTTCCTCCGATCATTGCTTCGGGCCCGAACTCTTGTCTTCCTCACGCAAGAATTTCAGACCGAAAGATCAAGAAGAATGAGCCAGTTCTCGTCGACATCGGAATAGAGGAGAACGGCTACAAGTCTGACTTGACACGCATGTTCTTTTTGGGTAAAATATCGCATCTTGTAAGGGAAGTTCACGATGCTGTTGTTAAGGCGCAGCAGTTGGCGATCGCTAATATCAAGCCAGGAGTCGCGGCCCAGGATATTGACCGTCACGCACGAAACTTCCTTAAGGAGAAGAAGTTAGATACATATTTTAGCCATTCTCTAGGGCATGGTATTGGATTAGAAGTGCACGAGGCTCCAGGTTTGTCTCCCCGAAGCCCTGCTATTTTAGAAGAAGGAATGGTCTTTACGGTCGAACCTGGGGTTTATATTCCCGGCCAATTCGGTGTACGCGTGGAAGACATGGTTTTAGTGACCCGTATGGGAGCTAAAGTCTTAAGTAGCTTTTAATATAAGTATAAGTATGTAAGGAGATAAGTTAAGTGGCAATTACGATCAATGATGTTACGGCAGGATTAGGCCTGCGTGTGGATGGGAATATTTATGTTGTTAATGAATATAGTCATGTAAAGCCCGGCAAAGGAAGCGCCTTTGTCCGTGTTCGCCTCCGCAATCTAAAAACAAATCTTGTGATCGAGCGCACCTTCAAAAGCTCTGAACGCCTGGATGAAGTATTCTTGGAAGAGCGTTATTTCCAGTATCTCTACAAATCCGGCAGCGATCTGCATTTTATGGACCAAACGACATACGAAGAAGCTTCTGTGTCCGAAGAGCTTCTTGGCAATGATATTAAGTATCTGCAGGATAATCTTATCGTCAAAGGCCTTCTGTATGAAGGGCGAATTCAAAAGATCGAACTTCCAAATTTTATTGAAGCTAAAGTTGTCGAGACGGAGCCAGGCCTTAAAGGAGATTCAGCACGTTCGGGGACAAAACCCGCCAAGATCGATTGCGGCGCTGATGTTCAAGTCCCTTTGTTCATTGAATCAGGGGAATGGATCAAGGTGGATACACGAAACGGCGTTTATGTTGAGAGGATACGAAAATGAACTTGAAAGAGATCAAAGAAATTATCACATTGATGAATGAAAATGAGCTCACTGAGATCGAGGTCGAGCGTGAAGGGGTAAAGCTTAAGATCAAAAAAGGTCCTTTAGGGGCTCCTGTTGTCATGTCATCGCCCGCGGTAGAATATCGTGCCGCTGCGGCACCTGCGGTGGCCGCAAGCCCTGCCCCGGAAGTTGTCAGGCCCGAAGCTCCTGCTGGAAAGGGTGCCAAGGAGATCAAAGCCCCCATGGTCGGTACCTTTTATCGCGCCCCATCCCCGGATGCGCCGCCATTCGTGGACGTTGGCCAAGTGATCGAGGTAGGTCAAGTCGTTTGTATTCTGGAAGCCATGAAGCTGATGAATGAAATCAAGTCTGATGTTCGTGGGAAGATCGTTGATATTAAAGTCGGCAACGCCGAGCCTGTGGAGTTCGGCACGGTGCTGTTTGTGATAGAGCCGGTCTAATATATGTTCTCAAAAATTCTTATTGCCAATCGCGGAGAGATCGCTCTTCGCATCATACGCGCGTGTAAAGAGCTCGGTGTTTCCACCGTCGCTGTTTACTCGGAAGCCGATCGCAATTCCTTGCATGTTCAATTTGCCGATGAAGCTGTTTGTATTGGCCGCGCGGCCAGCAAAGAAAGCTATCTGAATATCCCTGCCATCATCTCGGCCGCTGAGATCACCAATGTCGAAGCGATCCATCCTGGCTATGGTTTCTTGGCTGAAAATCCTCATTTTGCAGAAATTTGTGAATCATGCCATATTGCTTTCATCGGTCCTACGCCTGAAGCCATGCGTTCCATGGGAGATAAAGTTACGGCCAGAACCATGATGGTTAAGGCCGGCCTTCCCGTCACGCCAGGTGGAGAGTCAATTATTAGAAATAAAGATGAGGCCCTGAAGCTTGCCAAAAAGATCAAATATCCGGTTATCATTAAAGCTACGGCGGGTGGCGGCGGTAAGGGGATGCGTGTCTGTCATAATGATGTGACCTTGGTCAGTTCTTTGACAATGGCGCAGCGCGAGGCGGAGGTGAGTTTTGGGAACCCAGATGTTTATATTGAAAAATATATTACGAATCCTCGCCATATTGAGATCCAGATCTTAGCTGATCATCATGGCAATGTTATCCATCTGGGCGAGCGCGATTGTAGTATTCAGCGACGCCATCAAAAGCTTCTTGAGGAGGCCCCATCGCCTGCCTTAAGCGCGACGTTGCGTAAAAAAATGGGCGAGCTCGCTGTG
>Ga0172367_10002929_pt1 | contig 22821 bp, 10 predicted proteins | sample Lak10m_FD_114542 | JGI IMG/M metagenome (GOLD analysis project Ga0172367, IMG submission 114542) | Freshwater microbial communities from Kabuno Bay, South-Kivu, Congo - kab_022012_10m | ecosystem: Environmental > Aquatic > Freshwater > Lake | place: Democratic Republic of the Congo: South-Kivu... | reverse complement strand
TTACAGCGTTTTCTTGATCGATTAGTTACTTAAAGAAATTATCTTTGTAAGTGCTAAGTCATTGGTTTTAAATAACAAATTATGAATTTTTGTGATTTTTTGAGTAACTTCTTGGAGTAAAAAACGCTGTATATGATTTAAGTGAATACGTTTTTTATTTTTTCTAAAAACAAGAATTTGGAGTATTTATGAAAACACAAAAAATCGGCCTTTTCATCATAGTTATTATGGTTTGTGCGTCATGTACTAAAGTTATTATGACGCCTAAAAACGGCGATCAATATTTGACCCCGACCTCTAGAGAAAAGGAAAGTTGGCTTAATTATCCTTTAGATCAATACTCGAATGAGCATGGTTATTTTGCAGTAACTTACAAGATTAGGCCTGCTAATAATCGTCTTTATGAGTTTGGGTGTGGTAGTGGGGACTTTCTTCACGCTGACAAGTATCGATTTACCGCCACAGTGATGGCGGGCGGAGACATTCCATGGGGTGAAAATAAAGAGTTTCCATTATACGTTGTCGAGAAAAATGACTTTAAAAGCTGCGACTTAACAGATTTAAATCAAAAAAGATACTTAGTTGGTCTTGTGCCTTTTGGAGATAAATTTAACGGAAGCATAATGATTAAAATTCGCTCCGAGAACTATACTGATGTGAGGGGGGCGGCAACGGTTGCCTCATCCATTATTCAGGCAGCTGCTCTACCTGCCGGGACTGGAACTAATGTCTTGTTACAAACTGCTCTTAAGCCAACGATGGACGAAACAGCCGATTTATTCAGCAAAAACTTTTCTAATTGGAGCAAGCTTACCGCTCGCAATACAATTAATATTCCTATTTCTGGCAAAAACCTTCGGGACGGAGTTAAGGGTTTAGTAATCCCTTTTTATCAGAGTAGCGTAATTAGCCAAGTCCAACCAGGAACTCAGCTTGATGAGGTAGATCCTAAGGATCATCTTTTTGATGTCGTCTTTGATATTGAATATCACAGATCCGCATGGTCTAGTGCCTCAATTAAGTATGGTGCAATTGACACAAAATATGCTCCTGGATATTCAGATGTTTTAGATAAAGAACTTTTTGAGCTAAAAATGGGAAAGGAGCAGGGCGCCAAAGATATTCACGCAGAACTTGATAGCTTTCCGTCCATATATGCCGAGTTAAATGGTCTCCTGAAAAAGGCACCTGATTTGACAGGTGATTTCACAGTGTGCGAGAAATTGGCAGCTCGTATCTCAGGTTTGCCGATGACGATCAAAGATAAGTCCTTTCTTTATCATAGCGTGCTATCTCGTTATCTTTCTCCTTATACTTCTAGGTCTCCTGAAGCTAAGGAAGCTAAAGAAGCTAGAAAAGCTAGAAACAGTTTTTATTACAAAGTACTGGTCAATAGGCCCCAGTGCGTCCCACCTGACTTTAAGCCTAATTTAGTGGAGTTCACCGGGCTTGATTTGGATCATACGCCTACGCCCCCAAGTAATCGAAACACCGAGCTTCCTATTTTTTTAGACGTTGAAACGCAAACATCCAATACAATGGAGGACTTTAGGAGCGCTTTGGAAGTCAGTCCTGCTTATAGCGAATTGCAGTTAAAGAAGCTTCTGGCTGAAGATGCAGCACAAATTAAACTAACGGTGGCCACAAGCCAGGCTGGCAGTAAACTTATGCTTATGGACGGTGTTACGGACGGAAGTACGGGACAGGCGTATTCTGCACAACAAATAAGAGATGGAATTCCGCAGAAAGCTATGGCGAAAGCAATTGTTGACCTTGGATTCGAATCTGTTGGCTGCGATTTTTCGACAACTGGTGTGGATGTGCCTATTGATTTTTTTGCATTGCGCCGAGGTGATGATACCCTCTATAAAGGAAATGCAAGTTTTGCGGATGGAAAGCTAGCGAAATTGACAGTATTTCCTGTTCCGCCAAGAATTTTTCAAAGCTTTCTGACAGACAGAATGCACTGGTTTTCTGAAGAGAGCATATGCATAAAACAGATTCTCCCACAAGTCGATAGTAATGGAGTACGGAAAGTTTCTATTGCTAGTCCAGCCACCTTATAGGGTCTAGGTTTTTATCTTTCCTACGCTACTCGTTGGAATGCCATCTCGGGGCGCCCCGGCGCCTCCGAGACTATATGAAGGCCGGCAATCTACCCTTTGATCACCGCAGTCTCAATCCCTTTTGCTTTCGCCAACAATACGATCCACTCCTTTCGAAGTCCGTCTCGCCCATTACTTTCCTAAGCTCACCCTCATCACCTCCTACTGACCCATGCCGCCGAATCTGACGCCCCACGCCCTGCGCGATGCGCCTGCCTTGATCGAAGCCGTGTTTCCGGCGCAGAAGGTGTCCTTCGAGGCGCAGCGGGAGCGGAAGGCGGGGGCGGGGCAGACGCTGACGGCACTGGGGTCGTACTGGAAGGGGCGCAAGCCGCTGATCCTGGTGCGGGCCATCGTGCTGGGCAGTCTGTTGCCGCAAACCGGGGATGCCGAACGGGATCTGGATGTGTTCGAGCGGCTGATGGCCTTCGACGACGAGGGCCTGGCGCGGCGGGCGCTGGCGGCGAACGGCCTCAAGCCTCGCGATCTGGCCGCGCGACTCACCCTGGAGAATCCCTGGGATTTCTTCACCCATAACCTCAAGCCGGCCGATCCGCGATTTCAGGAAGCGGCCCACTGGGTCTTTCCGCTCGATTGCGACGCGGCGGGTATCGCCCTCCGCTGGCGGCGGGAGGTGGGCGAAGAGGACAAACTGGACCTGTACCGCCGGGCGCTGGCGACCTTCGACAGCTACGAGGACAAGGCGGCGCTGGGCAAGCGGCCGGAGGAGGTGGATCAGGAGTGGCTGTACGCGCCGGTGTGGCCGGTGGTCAACCGCGCCTATGCCCAGTGGGGCATCGAGGCCCATGCCTTCCCGGAACTGGTCGAGCAACTGGGCCTCCTGCGCTATGGTCACCGGCCCCGCGTGGGGGATACGTTCTGCGGCGGGGGTTCCATTCCATTCGAGGCGGCGCGGCTGGGCTGCGATGTCTATGCCTCGGACCTGAATCCCATCGCCTGCATGCTGACCTGGGGGGCGCTCAACATCATCGGCGCGCCGCCGGAGAAGCGCGCGGAAATCGAGGCCGCGCAGAAAGCCGTGGCGGAGGCGGTGGACAGGGAAATCACCGGCTTGGGCATCGAGCACGACGAACACGGCAACCGGGCCAAGGCGTATTTGTATTGCCTGGAAACCCGCTGTCCGGAAACTGGTTGGTTGGTGCCGATGGCGCCGAGTTGGGTGATTTCCAAATCGAGAAGCGTAATTGCTCAGCTTATTCCTGACTATGAGAATAAACGCTTCAATATCGAGATTCTCACTGGGGTCTCAGAAAAGAACCTCACTGCGGCCGAATACGGCACGGTCCGCGACGGCAGCCTAGTTTACCAATTAGACGGCAGAACCTATAAAACAACAATAAAGACCTTGCGCGGTGATTATCGTGATGCCGATGGAAACACCCGGAATCGGCTGCGACTTTGGGAGAAGCAAGACTTTAAGCCGCACCCGGACGATATTTTTCAGGAGCGACTTTATTGTATTCAGTGGATTACCAAAGAGACCCTTGGTAAGGCCAGGCAAGCAACCTTTTTTTGTGCCGTTACGGAAGATGACATTGAACGCGAACGCACAGTAGAACTGATCGTGAGCGAAAATTTGACCCGCTGGCAGGCGCAAGGCTTAGTGCCTGATATGGTTATCGATCCGGGGGAGAAAACCGACGAGCCGATTCGCACGCGCGGGTGGACGTATTGGCATCATCTATTTACCCCTCGGGCTTTGCTCATTTTATCGATGCTCCGGTGTGAGGCCCCATCCTCATCGCTGCTGTGTTTGCTTGACTGCATCAACTTCATGTCCCGTCTGTGCCGATGGAGAACATCGGATCGCCGTTACTCAAAAGACGGCACCGGCAAACAGACTGGTGGTGCGAGTGACGACTCGATGGATGTGTTCAGCAATCAGGCTCTAAATACGCTTGAAGATTACGCCCATCGCGGCTACATAAGGTTGATTGGGGAATATCGCACAGAGTATCGCGTTCACGATTGGGATTTCGGGATAGCGTCAGTAATTACTCAGGCCGCAAGCGAAGTAAGTCAGAACGCCGATATTTGGGTTACTGATCCCCCTTACGCTGATGCAGTTCATTACCACGAGATCACCGAATACTTTATCGCCTGGCTGCGCAAAAACCCGCCCAAACCCTTCGACGAATGGGTCTGGGATTCCCGCCGGGCGCTGGCCATCAAGGGTTCCGGCGACGACTTCCGGCGCGGCATGGTGGCGGCCTACCGGGCCATGGCCGAGCACATGCCGGACAATGGCATGCAATGCGTCATGTTCACGCATCAGGACACCGGGGTGTGGTCGGACATGGTGAGTATCTTCTGGGCGGCGGGCCTGCAGGTGGTGGCGGCCTGGTACATCGCCACCGAAACCACCTCGGAGTTGAAGAAAGGCGGCTACGTCCAGGGCACGGTGACGCTGATGCTGCGCAAGCGCCCGGCGGGCGAGCGTACCGGCTTCAAGCAGCGGCTGTTGCCCCTGGTCCGGCAGGAAGTCAAACGGCAGATCGCATCCATGCTGCACCTCAACGACGAACTGCGGGACAAGCACGGCGAGCCGGTGTTCAACGATTCCGACATGCAGATGGCCGGCTACGCCGCCGCGCTCAAGGTGTTGACCGCCTACACCCGCATCGGCGACGAGGATGTGACCGAATTCGCCCTGCGCCCCCGCGCCCGCGGCGACGTCACGGTGGTGGACGAAATCGTCCAGCAAGCCGCCGAGGCCGCCAACGATGAACTCGTGCCGGAGGGCCTGAGCCGCGAAGCCTGGACCCGGCTGTCCGGCATCCAACGCTTCTACCTGCGCATGATGGACATGGAAACCACCGGCGCCGCCAAGCTCGACAATTACCAGAACTTCGCCAAGGCCTTCCGCGTGCAGGATTACGCCCGCGTCATGGGCAGCAGGGCCGCCAATCAGGCGCGGCTCAAGCGCGTCACCGAATTCGCTTCCCGCGACCTGACCGACAGCACCGAACTCGGCGCTACCTCGCTGGGCCGGCTCATCATCGGTTTGCAGCAAATGCTGGCGGACACCGAACCGCAAGCCATCATCAGCCAGATGCAGGCCGACCTGCCGGATTTCCTCGACCTAAGGCCCGTGCTCATCGACCTGCTCGGCTTCATCGAACGCAAGGCGCCGGAACCGGACGTGCGCACGGCGGCGGACGTGCTGGGCGCGCGAGTCAGGAATCAACGCTTCGGGGACTGATGATCCTAAAATCGGCAGTTGAGCGATTCAAAATCCCGTTCGCCCAGAGCCTGTCGAAGGGTGAGCGGGATTTTGAATCGCCCCCAATCGGAGAACACCGAACAGCGGCTCATGCTTCGACGTGGCTCGGCACGAACGGCTGTTCGGTGTTCCAACTGCCGTTTTTAGGATGATGAACACCGATTTTCACAATGCCCACAAGCGGCATTGGGCTGATGCCGAGTTGTTGTATAGCCAACAACGCTGGGCCAACGCCGACCATTTGTACGGCATGGCGGCGGAGTGCGGGTTGAAGCGTCTGATGCTGCTTTTCGGCATGCCGTTCGATGTTGCGGGGGATCGACCGTCCGACCGTGACGATAAAGTTCATGCCGATGGAATCTGGACCCGCTACGAAACCTACCGCTCCGGGCATCGCAACGGCCCCGGCTACGCTTTGGCACTGAGCGATCCGTTCACGAACTGGCACATAGGGCAGCGCTACGCTCACCAGAGTCATTTCGACCCAGCCCATGTTGACCCGCACCGACAGGGCGCGGAGCATGTGGGGCAACTCGTCAAAAAAGCAATCATGGACGGCTTGATATGACCACCTTCGATCAAATCCTGCCGGTAGTCACCGACATCTTCCAGCAGCATGAAGCCGGTCTCGCCGCTATCGGAGAGATCGTGATCAACCGGGATCTCAACGGCCGGGTGCGTTTGATTATCCGGGATTCCGTCCAGGGCGACAGCGATGCGCTTGGGACCGTGCAAGCCATCGCGGCGGCCTTGGCCGAGCGCTTGGGGCCGCATGCCTTTCCGGCGGATCGCGCCGTCTTGTTCGAGAGTGAGTTGTCGGCGATTCGCGCGGGCGCTCCGTCTTTTCCGCTGGAGGGATTTGAACGGGTCATGGTCGTCGACCGGCTGGCGACCGAAAGCGACTGGGCTAACATCGGGCAGGAGTCCGAAGGCGCGCCGCGCGTTGTGTTCTATTCCATCAAGGGCGGGGTCGGGCGCTCCACGGCGCTGGCGGCCACCGCCTGGGCCTTGGCGCAAAAGGGCCGGCGCGTCCTGGTGCTGGATGTCGATCTGGAATCGCCGGGCCTGTCGTCGGCCCTGCTGCCCGAAGAGCGCCGCCCGGCCTACGGCATTACCGACTGGCTGGTGGAAGACCTGGTGAATAACGGCGACGCGGTATTCGACGATCTGATTGCCACCAGCCCGCTGTCCCATGACGGCGAGATTTACGTGATCCCGGCCCACGGCAAGGAGCCAGGCGAATATATCGCCAAGCTCGGGCGGGTCTGGATGGCGAAACCCCGCGCCGACGGCGGCCGGGAAACGTGGTCGCGGCGGCTGAAGCGGCTGATCGACGCTCTGGAAGTACGCCTGAGCCCGGACATCATCCTGCTGGATTCCCGGGCGGGGATCGACGAGGTCGCGGCCAGTTGCATCACGGACCTGGGGGCTGCCCTCATTTTGCTGTTCGCCCTTGACGGGGAGCAAACCTGGTCCGGTTATCGGGTTTTGTTCCGGCACTGGAATCGGGCGGGCAAGGCCCAGGCCATCCGCGAGCGGCTGCAACTGGTGGGCGCGATGATTCCCGATGACGAGGGGCGCGTGGCTTATTTCGAGGGGCTGCGCGAACGGGCCTGGAACGTTTTCGCCGGGGAACTCTATGACGAAGTCCCGCCGGGCGAAACCACCGCCGAGTTATTCAGTTATGAGGAAACGGACGACGCGGCCCCTCACTACCCCTGGGAAATTCGCTGGAACCGTGGATTTGCGGCCTTTCGCTCACTCCATGCCCGGCTGAAAGGCGTTGATGAATCGGAAGTGCAATCGGTCTTCGGCGCCTTGATTGCCGGCGTGGCGGTGGTTATGGCGGAAAGGGGGCCGGGAAATGACTGATGTGAAAGCCTTGCGTAGGGCGATTGTTGAAGCGCTGCCGGGACAGACCTCGAATTTCGGCGAAACCCCAGACTTGAAACACTTGTATGTACCACAGGCCCATATCAAAGCTCTCCGTCCCGAGTGCCACTTGGTGATTGGAATGCGGGGCGTGGGTAAATCCGTATGGGCTGCGGTGCTGGGTAACACGGAGTTGAGAAAGAAAATTCTCGGTTCCTCAATTCCCGAATTGGATCACGCAGAAGTGGGCATCGGCTTTGCGGAAACTCCTTGCATCGATAGCTATCCTGATTCCGCTACGTTCAAGAAACTGTTGGATTCCGGCCACTCCGCCTATTCGGTCTGGCAAAGCGTGGTCGCTCGCTGGCAACTCGGGGACCAGGTTCCTCGAAGCGGTTGGCCGGAAACCGTGGATTGGATCGAAGCCAATCCTGAGACCCTTGCGCGTTCCATGCAAAATGCCAGTGAGCGATTCGGTATCCGCAAGCTTACCGGGTTGATAGTTTTTGATGCGCTCGACCACCTAAGCCAAGACTGGCAGGGTTTTAACTGGACAATCATGGATAAGATTGTGCGAGACCTCTTGAAAGCCGCGCTCTGGCTTAGGGCCTATCCCCGGCTTTCAGCCAAGGTGTTTCTGCGGGAAGATCAGTTGAAGTATGAGGATATATTAAGGAAAGATGTCACCACCTTTCCAGATGCATCCAAACTGCTTGCGACATACTCTGCTCTTACTTGGGCACCCAATGATCTGCACGGGTTCTTGTGGCAGTACCTACTCAATGCTCAAGGGATACATGGGGAGTGCTTACGAGAAATTTTTCTACGAGGCACGGAAAGTAACCCAATCGAATCCGATGGGGTATGGCACCCCGGCAAAGGATTCATGCGGGAGACCTGGATACAACGCGATGTGTTCAAATTGATTGCCGGCGACAGAATGGGTAAGGATCAACGGCGAGGTGTGCCCTATGAGTGGTTAAAGGGACATCTGGCGGATAGCAAAGGACGGACCACGCCCCGTTCTTTCCTTGCGGCTATCCGGCAAGCGGCGGAAGATTCCAATGAGCGGTATCCGGATCATCCGTTGGCCCTGCATTACGAGAGTATAAAGCGCAGTATTCAAAAAGCCTCAGAAATTCGTATCAGCGAAATAGCCGAAGATTATCCATGGATATACAACTGCATGGAGCCTTTGGCCGGATTGAATTTGCCTTTCGATTTCAAGGAGATTTGCGATCTATTAAAGAAAAACCATGATTCAGTGGTCGCCAGTCGTCTGCCGCCGCGTGACCATCATCCATTGCTTGAGTTGACGATGATCGGCATATTTGAAGCCAAGAAGGACGATCGCTACGACATGCCCGACCTCTATCGGGTGGGTTTTGGCCTGGGACGCAAGGGCGGCGTGAAACCCAAATCCTGAACGAAATGGCTCCTCGATGACTATCCGCCGCTTTTCCTCCCGAACCCACCGGCTGGATACCACCTTTCTGCTCCAACACCTCCAGGGCGCGCGCCGCTATCACCGTATCGCAGGCTATTTCACCAGCTCGCTGTTCGAGGTGGCCAACGAGCTGCTGGAAGCCATCCCCGAGGTGAAAATCGTCTGCAACGTGGACATTCACCCCGACGATCTCAAGGTGGCGCAACTGCGCGAGGCCAGGATGCTGGGCCGCTGGAATGACCAGGCCGTCGAGGCCGATGCCCTGGTGAATCGGGATCGCTACCGCCGGCTGGATGCCTTTCTGGCGCGGCATGGTCAGGCGGTGCGGGTGGCGCCGGATAGCGTGTGCGGCTTTCTGCATGGCAAGGCCGGGGTGATCGAATGCGCGGATGGCCGCAAGCTCGGCTTCATTGGCTCCATGAACGAGACCCGCGCTGGCTGGCAGCAGCACTATGAAATTCTGTGGGAGGACGAATCGGCCGAGGGGGTGGCCTGGATCGAGCAGGAATTCGAGTTCCTCTGGAACGCGGCCAAGCCTCTGCCCCAGGCCGTCATCCGCGAAGTCAGGCGGCGGGGCTATCGGCGTGAAGTCCTGTTCGACGAAATTGCCGAAGCCGACAACCTGGCGCCCGCCGCCCTGGTCGAGTCGCCGCTGTACCGGGAAGGCTTGTCGCTCCAACCCTGGCAGCGGGGTTTCATCACGGAATGCCTGCGCCATTTCCGTCTTTTCGGCTGCGTCCGGCTCCTGCTGGCGGATGAGGTGGGATTGGGCAAGACCTTGTCCCTGGGTACGGCCGCCCTGGCCCTGTGTTTGCTCGCCGATCGGGATCGGCCATCGCGCAAGCCGGTCGTCATCCTGGCGCCGGCTACCCTCTGCGAGCAGTGGCAAACCGAGATGATCGACAAGCTGGGCATACCCTGTGCCCGCTGGGATACCGTGGGCAAGGTCTGGCTGAACCCGGACGGGCGGCCGATTTCACCCGTCGGCCGCGAGCAGGTGGCCCGCTGTCCATCCCGCATCGGCATCGTCTCCACGGGGCTGATCCCCCGGGATTCCGCCGAGAAGCAGCATTTGCTGGGGCTGCGCTTCGGCCTGGTGATCCTCGATGAAGCCCACAAGGCCCGGACACGGCAGGGCTTGGGCCAGGACAGCGGTGAACCCAACGAGTTGTTGAAATTCATGCGCGAGCTCGCCGCGCGCGCGGATCATGTCCTGCTGGGCACGGCCACGCCCATCCAGACCCGGCCCGAGAATCTCTGGGACCTCTTGGGCATCCTTCATCAGGGGCGGGGCCGCTTCGTTCTAGGCCAGGATTTCGCCGATTGGCATCGGCCCGGCGATGTATTGCCGATCCTGTCCGGCGCTACCCGGGTGACCGACGCTGGCCATGCCTGGGAATTGCTCCGCTCGCCTCTGCCGCAGGTGGACGGCAGCCCGGAGCCGCGGGCCCGGCGTCTGTTCAGCGCCATTCGTCAGGATTTGGGCGCGGGACCCCAGGAATGGCAGACGACACGACCATTCCTCGACCTGAGCGAGGACACGCGCGAGGTGCTGGAGGAGGAACTGGACCGGGACATCGATGGCGCGAGCTTCTTCCAGCGGGAAAATCCTCTGGTTCGCCACGTCGTACTGCGCCGCCGCGCCCGGCTGGAGGAGGCCGGTCTGCTCGACCGGGTTGGCGTGGACCTGCATCCCGACCGCCAGCGGACGCGGGACCGGCAGGCTTTCGACGCCCTGTTCGAGGCCAGGGCGCTGCGCACCCGCGAGGATTTCCGCGAAGCCTACGGCGAGGCTCGCCGGTTCGGCCAGGCTCTGTCCCGGCGGGGCCAGGGTGGCGGCTTTCTGAAGAATTTACTGGAACAGCGCATTTGCTCCAGCCTCCAGGCCGGACTCAACACCACCCGCCTGTTGCTGGCCGGCCGCACCCTGCACGAGGAGGACGATGACGAGGCGCTGGAGTTGGCCATGACCACGGACGAGGAACGTGACGCGCTGACCCGGTTAGTAGCCTGCCTGGAACGCATCCCGCACGACCCCAAACTGGCGGCGGTGATCCACTACCTGGAGCGGGAAAGATGGCTGGATTATGGCGTCATCCTCTTCAGCCAATATTTCGACACAGCCCGCTGGGTCGCCGATGCCTTGGCGGAGCGCTACCCCCATCGGGCGATTGGCCTCTATGCGGGCGCCGGGAAGAGCCGTCTCTATCAGCACGGCGACAGCGTCGGCAGCGAACGCGAGACCCTGAAGCGGTTGGTCGCCGAACACGGCATCAAGCTCATGGTGGCGACGGACGCCGCCTGCGAGGGCCTGAATCTGCAAACCCTGGGCGCGCTGATCAACATCGATCTGCCCTGGAACCCGACCCGCCTGGAGCAGCGCATCGGCCGCATCAAACGCTTCGGCCAGGTCCGGGAGAAGGTCGACATGCTCAACCTGGTGAACCAGCACACCGTCGATGAAACCATCCACGAACGGCTCTCGGAACGCATGCGTGACCGCTACGACCTGTTCGGCTCACTGCCCGACACGCTCAAGGCCGAATGGATCGACGACCTCGAAACCCTGGGGGAAAAGATGGACGAATACATCAACGCCCGGCGGACCGCCACCGGCTTCGACCTGCGCTACACCGCGACAATGGAGCCCCCGGGGAAGGACTGGCGGGACTGCGCCCAGGTCCTCTCCCGACGTGACTTGTCCTCCCTGATGAGCGCCGGCTGGGGGTGAAGGCGGTTTAACTATGGTAATAGAGGACATCAACTCACTCTCCCCCGGGAGGGCCAGGGTGGGGTACCGAATGAATCCTTACCCGCGCCATCATCCCTACAACGCCGACCGAGGTGAATATGACAGAGACGACGCTCACGCTGCGCAGGATCAAGGTGTTTCTCTCCTCGCCCTGCGATGTGGTCGAGGAGCGGGATCTTGCCCGGCAGGTGCTCGGGAGCCTCCAGAAGGAAAGGCGCTTCGCGGATCGGTTCCTCCTCGTGGAAGTCTCCTGGGACGACCCGGAACACCCGGCGCCCCTGGACGCCAGCCTCACCCCGCAACTGGCGATCAATCGGGAACGCGGCAAACCCTCGGACTGCGATGTGGTCGTGGTCATCCTCTGGTCGCGGCTGGGTGCGCCGCTGACGGACGAGCACGGTAAATCCTGGCGCTCCGGCACCGAATGGGAATTCCATGACGCCATCGACGCCGCGACCCCCTCCGGCCGGCCGACGGTCTGGCTGTACCGTCGGGATGAAGACATTCTGGTGGCGCGCAAGGACCCGAAGCGGGACGAAAAATTACGTCAGGCCGATCTGGTTGATGCTTTTTTCGAGGAACATAAAAACCCGGACGGTTCGCTGCGCCACGCCCACCAAATTTACGCCAACCCCGAAGCTTTCCGCTGGTTGTTTCAATCTCATCTGCGCGACTGGTTGAGCAAGCAAAGCGATGCGGCCCCGTCCGCGACGCCGGGCCGGGCAGGGCCGGCGAATGGCGCTCCCATCCCCGACCTGCCCGAATTGCCGGGTTACCGCGCCGCCGCCCTTCACGCCCATGAGAAACTGCCCATCACCGGTTTCGCCACCAAGGCGCGGGTGGCGATCCAACTGGACGAGCTTTACGTACCGCTGCGCGCCATGCTGGACACCCGGCTCAAGGGCGACTGCGGTTTCGCCGACGCCAGGGACGCGGAAGAACGGCTGCGCCCGCACGACGCGGCGGAAATCCCCCTCATCGACGCCTTCCGGGCCGCCGCCGAGCGCCGTCGTGACGGCCTGGTAATCCTGGGCGATCCCGGCTCCGGCAAAACCACCCAGCTCAAGCGCCTGCTGCTGGCCTGTCTCCGCGAGGGTCCGGAGAGTCTGGGTCTGCCCGCCGACACCCTCCCCGTATTCCTGCCCCTGCGGGACCTGGAAGACTTGCGCCACGGGGTCGACGCCTTCATCGAAAGCGCCCTGGACAGCCCGCACCTGGCCATGGGGGCGGGCTTTGGCCGGCGGCTGCTGGAACGGGGTCGCTTGCTGCTGTTGTTCGACGGGCTGGACGAAGTGGCCGACCCGGCGCAAAGGGCCAGGGTATCCCGATGGATCGAAGACCTCGCCCGCCAGCGCCCCACCTGCTTACCGGTCGTCACCTGCCGTTTCGCCGGCTATGGCGACGATGCCCGGTTGGGGCCGGAATTCCTCGAACTGCACCTCCGGCCCCTGACGCCCGAGCAGTCGGAACAGTTCATCCACAACTGGTACAAGGTCGTCACCCTCAGCCAGACTCCCGGCCCCGCCGCCCTGGCCGAAGCCGCCGCCGAGGCGGACAAGCTGATCAGGCGGCTGCGGGAGCCGGATTACCGCTCCGCCCGCATGGCGGAAATGACCCGCAACCCCTTGCTGCTGGCGAACCTCTGCCTGGTCCACTACGACCGCAAGGGCCTCCTGCCCCAGGGCCGGCACGAACTCTACGACGAATGCATCCAGGTGCTGCTGGAACTATGGCGGCGGGACAAGAAGCTCGCCGTCCGCGTCTCCGCCCGCACTGGCCGCGAATTGCTGGGACCCGTCGCGCTCTGGCTGCACGGACAGGAGGGCCGCACCCGCGCCAGCCTGGCCGAACTGGCCCCGGTGCTGGAACCGGCCATCGCGAAAGCCCAATGGCCGGGGGACGCCGCCGGCTTCCTCCGCGCCGTCCGTGACGAAAGCGGCCTGCTCACCGGCTGGGGCCAGGACCAGTACGGCTTCATGCACCTGGGCTTTCAGGAATACCTGGCAGCCACGGAAATCCGCCGGCGGGTGCTGGAAGACCTGGTGGCGGGCCGGTCACCGGCGGCGCTGACGGAACTGGCGGCGCATTACGCCGATAGCTGGTGGCAGGAGGTGATCCTGCTGCTGTTGGCCCAGGGCGATCCGCCGCTGTTCGATCGGTTCATCAGTGCAACATTGGGGCAATCGACTTTCGATCACGAAGGGGATATTACGCGTTTCATTGTCGAAGAGGCCAAGGGCGTTTCGGCTGATCCGTTTCTGCGGTTTTATTTGGCCACCCGCCATCCTGGAATTGATCAATTACTGGCTAAAACCCAAGCATTCCATATGTTGCGTGAACTCTTGAGCGATGATGACTACTCTGCGTGGTTGGAGACCATGCCGGCTGATGTCCTGGATTCCGATTCGACGACCTCACTAATGGATCGGAAAGCGGATTCGAAATCTCTTGTAACAACGCCGAATGGCAACGTTGAACTCCTTCCCATCCCCGCTGGCCGCTTCCTCATGGGCTCCCCGCCGGGCATGGGGGATGACGACGAGCACCCGCAACACGAAGTCGACATCCGCCCGTTCTACCTGGGCCGCTATCCCGTCACCAATGCGGAATACCGGCGCTTCCTGGAGGTTCACCCGGACGTCAAAGAGCCAGTTCTCTGGGCCGACCGCCGCTTCAATCAGGACCGTCAGCCGGTAGTCGGCGTCAGTTGGGAAGAAGCCCGCCGGTTTTGCGCCTGGGCCGGGGGTCGGCTGCCGACGGAGTCCGAATGGGAATACGCCTGCCGGGCCGGCACGGCGACGGCGTTCCACTGGGGCGATGACGAGGGGCCGGCCGCCGAGTACGCCTGGTTCGGCGAAGACTGGGAAAAAGGCGGCACGCATCCGGTCGGCGGCAAGCGGCCCAATCCCTGGGGCTTGCACGACCTCACCGGCAATGTCTGGGAGTGGATGGAGGATGCCTGGCACGACGATTACGAAGGGGCGCCGGTGGACGGTTCGGCCAGGACCGCCGGCGACGGCGGCCGGCGGGTGATCCGCGGCGGTTCCTGGATCGGCGACCCGGCGTCCCTCCGCTCGGCCAGCCGCTCCAGGTACACCCCGGACAACCGGGACAACAACCTGGGTTTTCGTCTCGCCCAGGACCTGGAATGACCCTTTGCGCTTTGTCCTTTTACCCTTGGCGGGGGTCCAGGGGGCGGAGCCCCCTGGGCGCGGTGGGCCGGCGCAGCCCCTGTATAGTTGGATGAGCAGGTAAAGGTTCCTTTGCAATCCCCTCACCCCAACCCTCTCCCCGGAGGCGGAGAGGGAGTTGATGTATCTTTACCTCCTCATTTATCCATATTGTCGCGCGCCGTCCATTTCGGGATACTGCTCGGGGCGCCGGAAGCAACCCCGTCCTAAATCGTCACCAGCCCGTGCGGAATGTTCCAGAAGATGCCTGAATTGATCCCCGAGCGCCCCGGACGGGCGGTGTTCATCAGTTATGCCCATTCCGACAATGAGAGCCCGGACCCGGCCAGGCGCTGGCTGGACCGGCTGCTGCGGCATCTGCGGCCGCTGGGATTCGAGGCCATCATCGAAGCCGTCACCGACCGGGATATCGATCCGGGCGATGACTGGCATCAAAAGATCCAGGCCGACCTGAATCGGGCGGGCGCGGCGGTGCTGCTGGTGAGCCCGGACTTTCTCGCCTCCGCGTACATCCGCGACAGCGAGTTGCCGGTCCTGTTACGGCGGGCGCGGGACGAGGGGCTGCGCATCATTCCGGTGCTGCTGCGGCCCTGCGGCTTCACCACCACCCGTTTCCACTACCCGGACCCGAAAACCGGGCCGGAGTCATTCACCCTGGCCTCCCTGCAAGCCGTCGGATCCCCCGACAAGTGCCTCAACGAAATGACCGAGGGGGAGCAGGACAGGGCCTTGCAAGCCGTGGCCGACACCCTGGCGCGGCTGCTTGCCCCGGCCGGCGCCGACCCGCTGTCGGGGCCTGCCGGCCCCTCCGCCGATGGCGCGCTCCCGTCCAACCCCCTGGCCGAGTTCCACGCCCGCCTGCTGGCCGAGGGCGGCATCCCGCCAATGGAGGAGGCCGCCCGTCGGGCCATTCTCGCCGTCGAACCCGCCACCGTGGCGGACTACCGCCTGGCCCGCGTCGCCGAATGGTCGGCGCCCCGCCATGCCCTGGACCGGCGCTTTACCCGGCTGACCCTGCTGCTGGACCAGGGGCCGGAGGCCGAGGGCGTCCGCTGGCAGGCCCAGCCCAGGCCCTTCGACGACCCGCGGGACGTGCTGGCCGCGACCGCTGCCCCCGCCCTGGTCCTGCTGGGTCCGCCCGGTTGTGGCAAGAGCACCCTGTTGCGGCGCCTGGAGCTGGACCTGGCCCTGGCGGCGTGCCTGTCCGCTCCCCGCGCGCCGGCCGGGAGTGGGGCCAGGATTGCGGGGCTGGCGGCCGTCGAACCGGTCCCCCTCAGTCTGCTGCTGCCCCTGAGCCGCTGGCGCCCGGCGCGGACCGGCGAGGAACCGCCGTCCCCCCATGAGTGGCTGGCGCGGGAATGGGCTGGCCGCTACCCGCGGCTGCCGGGGCTGTGGGACCTGCTCCGGCGGGAACCCGGGCTGCTGCTACTGGACGCGGTGAACGAAATCCCCCACGCCGGTCCCGCCGACTACCGCGCCCGCGTCGCCCTCTGGCGCGACTTTCTCGCCGACCTGCCCCGGCTGGCGCCGGGCGCGCGGGTAGTGTTCACCTGCCGGAGTCTGGACTACAGCGCCGTCCTCTCGACCAAGGAACTGCCCGTGCCCCAGGTCCGCATCGAGCCGCTGGAAGACGGGCGGGTGGAGGCCTTCCTGGCCGCCTACGATCCCGCGCGCGGCCCCGCCCTGTGGCGGCAGCTCCGGGGCGCCCCGCAACTGGATTTGTTCCGCTCCCCCTTCTACCTCAAGCTGCTGCTGGCCCAGGCCGACACGGACGGCCGGGTGGCCACCGGCCGGGCGGCGCTCTTCACCGGCTTCGTCCGCCAGGCCCTGCGACGGGAGGCGGAAGGGGACAACCCCCGCTTCGAGCCCGGCGCCCTGCTGTCCGCGCGGGATCGCGATCGCTTGCTTCGGAACGAATGGAAGACCCCCCACGAACTTCCGGCCCGCCCGCCGGACCTCTGCGGCCGCTTGGCCCGGCTGGCCTGCCATTGGCAGGAACGGCGTAACCCGGGTGATGAAGCCCGGGTGCGGGCGCCGGTCGACGCGGCCCTGGAGTTTCTCGGTGGCGGCGAAACCGCCGAGCGGCTGTTGCAAGGCGGGGAAGACCTGCATGTCGTCGAGGAACGGTTCGACGAGGTGTACTTCATCCACCAGTTGTTTCAGGAATACTTCGCGGCCCGCGTCATGGCGGCGGCGCCCGCGGCGGAGCGGGCGCGGTGCGCCTGGCGGGCCGGCCAGATCCGGCCCGGCCTGGCCGAGACCCTGGCCGCCCTGGCGGACGCCGACCCCCTGCCGCCGATGCCCGCCACGGGCTGGGAGGAAACCCTCCTGCTGGCCGCCGCCATGGCCACGGCGCCCGCCGACTTTGTCAACGCGCTGGAAGACGCCAACCTGCCCCTGGCCGGGCGCTGCGCCGCGCAGGCCGATGTCAGCCTGCCGCCGCGCCAGATCGGTCGCATACAAGCCAGCCTGATCGCCCGCGCCCGCGACCCCGCCGCCGACCTTCGCGCCCGGATCGCCGCCGCCCTGGCCCTGGGCGAACTGGGCGATCCCCGCTATGAACGGCGCCAGGGGCCGGCGGGTGATGCCTATCTGTTGCCCCCCATGGCGGACATCCCCGGCGGCGATTACCCCCTGGGCAGCGACGAGGGACTGTACGACGACGAGGCCCCGGTCTGTTCCGTCACCCTGGCGCCTTTTCGCCTGGGTCGCTTCCCCGTCACCCATGCGGAATGGCGCGGCTTCATGGACGCCGGCGGTTACGACGACGAGCGCTGGTGGGTGACCGAGGCCGACCGGCGCTGGCGGCGAGGCGAGGACACGGCGGAAGGGGCCAAGGCGCAATGGCGGGAGAACCGACAAGTTGTGCGGGATGACCCTGACTGGATCGGACGTGCATTGGCGGCCGGCCGCTTCACCTCGCAACAGGCCGAGGACTGGGAAGCCCTTCGCGCCATGGCGGACGCCGACTTCGAGGCCCTGCTGGAAGACTGGTATCCGCCCGGGCGACAGACCTGGCCCGCCTTCTGGAATGATTCGGCCTTCAACCATCCGGCCCAGCCGGTGGTGGGCGTCTGCTGGCACGAGGCGCGGGCCTATGCCGCCTGGCTCACGGCCCAGAGCGGGCGGCGCTTCCGGCTGCCCACCGAGGCGGAGTGGGAAGCGGCGGCCCGCGGTCGGGACGGCCGCCGTTATCCCTGGGGCGAGGCGTTCGACCCGGCGCGCGCGAATGCCTTCGCGACCCATGTCCGCGCCACCACGCCGGTGGGAGTTTTTCCGGAAGGCGACAGCCCCGAGGGGGTGGCCGATCTCGCTGGCAATGTTTGGGAATGGACCGGCGCCCTCTATCGGCCCTACCCCTATCGCCCTGATGACGGTCGCGAAGACTCGGAGGCTGGCGGCCGGCGGGTGATCCGCGGCGGTTCCTGGCTCCACGCTCCTGCGTTCCTCCGCTCGGCCGGCCGCGGCAGGGGCGATCCCACGGACCGTGGCAATTACCTGGGTTTTCGTCTCGCCCAGGACCTGGAATGACCCTTTGCCCTTTGTGCTTTTACCCTTTGCGGGGGTCCAGGGGGCGGAGCCCCCTGGCGGGTTTTTTGCGCCCGGGATTGATGGCCCCTGAGCGGAGCTGACTGGCCATGGCCGATACCACGCCCCAGGCCGTGCAGGCCGCCCATGAACTGCTGCTGTGGATCATCCCCCAGATCGACAAATTTCCGCGCGTGCGCCGCTTTACCCTGGGCGAACGCCTGGAAAGCGCGCTGCTGGAAGTGCTGGAAGCGACGGTGGAGGCGGCGTTTACCACTCGCAAGCAGGCCGCCCTGGACCGGGCCAACCTGCGGCTGGAGACCGCCCGGCATCTGTGGCGGCTGGCGTTCGAGCTGCGCGCCGTGGCCGCCCGTTCCCACGAGCATGGCGCCCGGCTGATGGATGAACTGGGCCGGCAACTGGGCGGCTGGCGGAAGCACGTTGCGGCGCGGGCGCCCGGCCCATGAAACGCCTGGGCGGTCTCTTTGAGCAGGTCGTCGCCTTCGATAATCTGCTGCTGGCCTTCCGCAAGGCGCGACGCGGCAAGCGCCGCCGCCCGCCGGTGGCCGGCTTCGAACTGCGGCTGGAGCAGGAACTGCTCGCCTTGCAGCGAGAGCTGTTGGCCGACGCGTATCGTCCCGGTGCCTATCGGCTGTTCACCGTGTATGAGCGCAAGCCGCGTCAGATCGCGGCGGCGCCCTTTCGTGACCGCGTCGTCCATCATGCCCTGCTCAATGTCATCGAGCCGGTCATCGACCGCCGTTTCATTGCCGACTCCTACGCCTGCCGTACCGGCAAGGGCACGCACGCGGCGGTGGACCGCTACCAGCACTGGTCGCGTCGCCATGCCTACGCGCTGAAAATGGATATCGCCCGCTATTTTCCGTCGATCGATCATGCCCTCCTCAAGGACACACTCCGGCGGCATCTCAAGGACACGCGGGTGTTGCGGCTCTTCGACCGGATCATCGACGGGAGTCCGCCGTTTCCGGAAACGGGATCGCCGGACTACTTTCCGGGGGATGACCTTTTCAGCCCTCTCGATCGCCTGCGGGGGATACCCATCGGCAACCTCACCAGTCAGTTCCTGGCCAATCTCTATCTCGACGGCTTCGATCACTTCGTCAAGGAAGAACTGCGTGTCCGGCCCTATCTGCGCTACGTGGACGACATGGTGCTGTTGGATGACGACAAGGGGCGGCTGGCGGAGCTGCGCCAGCGGGTCGCCGAGCGGTTGGGCCGCGAACGGCTGCGCCTCCATCCGGACAAGGCCCACATCGTGCCGGTGGGTTGCGGCCTCGATTTTTTGGGCTACACGGTGTTCCCGCACCATCGTCGGCTCCGCAACGACAACGGCTGGCGCTTTGTTCGCCAGTATCGCGGCTATGCCCGGGCCTGGGCCGAGGGTCGCCTGGATTGGGACGACTTCGCGCCCTCCGTGCAAGGCTGGATCGGCCATGCCGCCCACGCGGATACCTGGGGTTTGCGCGAACGTATTTTTTCTGACATCGTTTTTACCCGGGGAGCGGGCCGGACGGCGGCCGGCGGGTGATCCGCGGCGGTTCCTGGAACAACGAACCAGCGAACCTCCGCTCGGCCAACCGCAACAGGAACACCCCGGACAACCGGAACAACAACCTGGGTTTTCGTCTCGCCCATTACACCCGCAAGGCCCTGGGCCGCGCCGTTCAAGGACGGCGCGGGCGCGGCGGCGGGTGTCCATGAGCCCGTTTCCCGGCCTCGCAGGGAGGGGACGGCCGAATAGATTGCCTGGGATGGCACGGCGGCGGGGTGGGTAGGCCTGGCCGAAGATCCCGCCGCTTCTCGCCATGGATGTGTGAACACCTGATTTCCCCAGCAATGCGAAAACTCCGAGGCCCGCAACAATGGTCGATACCGTCCGAATTTTTCTCTCCTCGCCCGGTGACGTGGCCGATGAGCGCGGCTTGGCGCGGCAGGTGCTGCTGAGTCTGGCCACGGAGCGCGCATTTCTCGGGAAGGTCGCGATCGAGGCGGTGTCCTGGGACGATCCCGGCAATCCGGCGGCGCTGGATGCGGGCCTGACGCCTCAGGAGGCCATCAACCGGGCGCGGCCGAAGCCCTCCGAATGCGATGTGGTGGCGGTCATCCTCTGGTCGCGGCTGGGCACGCCGCTGCCGGATAAGTACCGCAAGGCGGATCAATCGCTGTACCGGTCGGGAACGGAGTGGGAATTTCTCGACGCCTTCCAGCACGCGAGCCTCCATGGCCGGCCGACCGTATGGGTCTACCGACGTTCCGAGCGGAAAGCGGTGTACCTCGACGACCCGGATCGGGCTGAGATCATCAGCCAGGGCCAGGCGGTGGATGCCTTCTTCGAGGAATTCAAAGAACCGGGCGGTGCGCTTTGCCGCAGCTACCACCCCTATCCCTCACCCAGCGAGTTCGCCCGCCTGTTCGAGAAGCACCTGCGCGACTGGCTGACCCGCCGGCTGGAGGCGGCGGAGGCTGAAACCCCGCCGTCGACCCCCCGATCACCGGAAACGCCCGCCACCAAGCTCTGGGAAGGCAATCCCTACCGCGGCCTCAAGCCCTTCGGGTCCGAACACACGCCCATTTTCTTCGGCCGCGGCCCGGAAACCGACGAGTTGTTGAAGCGGGTGCGGGACGGTGTTCCGGTCCTGGCGGTCATCGGCGCCTCGGGCTCCGGCAAGTCCTCCCTGGTGGCGGCGGGCCTTCTGCCTCGGCTCGCGGCCGGGGCGATTCCGGGCAGCGCCCATTGGGTCCAGGTTCGTTGCACCCCCGCCGAGCAGGGAGACGATCCCTTCCGGGCCCTGGCCCTCGCGATCATCCCCCATCTGCCGCCGGGGGCGCACACGGCCGCAGACCTGGCGGAGCGGCTGGCCAGGGAACCCCGTTGCATCGACGGCCTCGCCGGCCAGGCCCTGGCCGGCCGGACCGGGTCGGCCCGGTTGCTGGTGTTCATCGATCAGTTCGAGGAACTGTTCACCGCGCGAATTAAGGAGACCCTGCGGGCGCCCTTCGTGGAACTGCTGGAGGCCATGGCGGAATCGACGCGGCTGCGGACGGTGCTGACCCTTCGCGCCGATTATTACGAACATTGCACCGGCTTCGAGAGCCTGGCGGCCCGGCTGCGGGACGGCAGCTTTCCCCTGGCGGCCCCCGGCGGGCGGGCGGTCGACCAGATGATCGAGCGGCCCGCCGAAGCCGCCGGCATCGATCTGGAACCGGGCCTTGCCGAAGATATCCGGCGGGACTTAGGCGAGGAGGGCGGCAGCCTCGCCCTGCTGGGCTTCACCCTGGAGCGGCTGTATGAGCTACGGCGCGACGGGACCCTCAGCCGCGCCGCCTACCGCGATCTCAAGGGCATCGCCGGGGCCGTTGAAATCCAGGGGGAAAAGGCCGTGCGGGATGCCGGCGGGCGGGTGGACGCCAGGGACCTCTGGGGCGTGTTCGATGCCCTGGCCGAGGTGGACGAGAAAGGCGGCGCGGTGCGGCGCAGGGCCTGGCTGGACGGGTTTTCCGACGCCGAGCAGGCCCTGGTGCAGCGCCTTATCGACGCCCGCCTGGTCACCGGCGACCGCGCCGACGATGGCCGGCCCTGGGTGGAAGTGGCCCACGAGGCGGTGCTCAGAGCCTGGCCCAGGTACCGGGACTGGCTGGAGCAGCACCGCGACTTCAAGCTGTGGCGGAAGCACCTCGGGGTCTGGATGGACGGCCGCGAGCCCCTGCGCGGCCTGCCCCTCGCCAAGGCCCGAGTGATGCTGGGCGAGTGGCGGGACCAGCTCACCGCCGGGGAGCGGGGGTATATCGAGGACAGCGCCGCCCGCGACCGGCGCAGGAAGCGCCTGTTGCGGGGCGGGGCCGGGCTGGCCTTCACCGGGTTGGCAGCGGCCGCGGCGGTCTTCTATCCGGCCTATCTGGCCGAGCAGGAACGGCGCAGCCCCCTCTACCGGGCCGCCGACTGGGTGCGCATCGAGCCGGGGGAGTTCTGCATGGGCTCCCGGGGAAAGGACGAACCCCCCGGCGACTGCCAGGTCGACACGCCCGTCGACCCCGAGGCACGGCCGGCTGAAAAGCCGCCGCATCGGGTCCGGATCGAAAAAGCCTTCCTCCTGGCGCGATACGAGGTCAGCTTCGAGGAATACGACCGCTTTTCCTACGATACGAACCGCCGCCCGCCCTCCGACTCGGGCTTCGCCGCCGGCCTCGCCCCGGAAGCCGCCAAACGCCTGCCGGTGATCAACGTCTCCTGGGAGGATGCCCGGGCCTACGCCCAGTGGCTCTCGCAAAAGACTGGCCGAAATTTCCGGCTGCCCACGGAGGCGGAATGGGAATACGCGGCCCGCGCCAGCACTCGCGCCCCGTATTTCTGGGAAGGCTTGCCCGGCACCGCCTGCGACTATGCCAACGGTTTCGACCGGGCCCACGAGCAGGAACTGAAAGCGCGATTCGGTATGGACTGGACGCCACTGCCCTGCGACGACCCTTACGCGACCCTGGCCCCGGTGGGACGCTTCCGCCCCAACCGCTGGGGCCTGCATGATCTGGCCGGCAACGTTTATGAATGGGTGGCGGACTGCTACCACGACAGCTACGCGGGCGCTCCCCCCGGTCCGGCGGCCTGGATGGACGGCACGGAATGTGCTAGCGGCCGGCGGGTGATCCGCGGCGGTTCCTGG
>Ga0172367_10002928_pt1 | contig 22824 bp, 20 predicted proteins | sample Lak10m_FD_114542 | JGI IMG/M metagenome (GOLD analysis project Ga0172367, IMG submission 114542) | Freshwater microbial communities from Kabuno Bay, South-Kivu, Congo - kab_022012_10m | ecosystem: Environmental > Aquatic > Freshwater > Lake | place: Democratic Republic of the Congo: South-Kivu... | reverse complement strand
CGTAAAATAGATACCTTCTCTTCCGGGGTGTAATTGTAACGTTGCTTTCGCATGGACTTTCCTCCGTTTATGATGGTTTATCACAAACGAACCAAAAGTCCTATTCACGCTGAACCAAAACATCTGTACGAGGGAAACCTTTGAGGATCAGACCCTTGCAGTTGACTAATCCAGGCAATCAAACGGAGAGACACAGAGCATCCAACCAACGGCAGCACCGGTCAGCGGGGAAAAGCCCCCGCCGAGCCGGTGTGCCTTATCACGTTGAATGAAATAAAATTTGACTTAAAATAATCATTGACGTACGATTTAACGTACGAAATGGAGGTGATTAAAATGACAACACTATCAGCAACAGAAGCAAGAAAATCTCTTTATAACCTTGTCGATGATATCGCTTTATCGCATACCCCTATTCAGATTGTTGGCAAACGACATTCAGCGGTTCTTATATCTGAAGATGATTGGCGTGCTATTCAGGAAACATTGTATCTCACATCAATTCCCGGGATGCGAGAATCCATCAGTAAGGGTCTCAAAACCCCTGTAACCGAGTGCAGCGAGGAACTTGCATGGTAAGCTGGAAGCTTGTGTTCACCAAACAGGCTCAAAAAGATGCAAAAAAGATCGCGCACTTAGGCTTAAAGCCACAAGCCGAACGGCTACTGGAAATCATCAAAGAAAATCCATTCAAAAATCCCCCACCATACGAAAAACTTGTAGGCGACCTGTCTGGTGCATATTCCCGTAGGATCAATATTCAGCACCGACTGGTTTATCAGGTCATCGAAGATATCAAGACAGTTAAAGTGATCCGCATGTGGACTCATTACGAATAACATCCAACCACTCGGCGGCAGACGGGCTACGTTTACGTTCCGCCACTGCGCCTCGACCACATTAACAGCCATACAAGGAGTACCATGAAACCTGTAATCCTCATAATTGACGATGATACCTCGCTGCGGCGGGTCCTGGAATACAATCTCCAGGAGGCCGGCTATGCCGTGGCGACTGCTCCCTCTGGTGAAGAGGGGGTGCGACTGTTCGACGAGGTTTCACCTGATCTGGTTATCAGCGATATGAAGATGCCGGGGATGGACGGCATGCAGGTTTTGAGGAGCATCAGGGAGCGCTCACCGGAGATGCTGGTGATCATGATTACCGCTTTCGGTACGGTTGATATCGCTGTGGAGGCGATGAAATCCGGAGCGTACGATTATATTACCAAGCCGTTCAACCGCGATGAACTGCGTCTTACGGTTGCCAAGGCTTTGCAATTCAAACGGCTTGCTGTTGAGAATAAATCCCTGAAGGAAAAACTGGCAGAGCGGAGCGATTTCCGCAGCTTAATCGGCTCATCACCTGCGATGGAGCGGGTCTTTCATATTGTTTCCAAGGTGGCGGATACGGACGCTTCTGTGCTGATTACCGGCGAATCGGGCAGTGGCAAGGAGTTGGTGGCACGCTCTCTTCATGCCAACAGCAGTCGCAAAAATTCCCCGTTTATTGCCATAAACTGTGCTGCCATTCCCCGGGATCTTCTTGAAAGTGAACTGTTCGGGCATGTCAAGGGTGCGTTTACCGGTGCTGTCAAGGACAAGACCGGCAAGTTCGCCCTGGCTGACGGCGGGACGATTTTCCTGGATGAAGTGGGGGAACTGCCGCTGGAGTTGCAGCCGAAGCTGCTCCGTGCCCTACAGGAACGAGTCATCGAACCGGTAGGAGGGACAAGTGAGCTCAAGCTGGACGTACGGGTAGTGGCGGCCACCAATCTGGATATTGAAAAATCTGTTGCGGACGGAACGTTCCGGGACGATTTGTATTACCGGCTCTCCGTTATTCCGATTCACCTGCCACCGCTGCGCCAGAGGAAAGATGATATTCCGCTGCTGCTGCGCCATTTCTGCATAAAACACAATGCAGCAGGGGTTGCTTTTGACAAGGAGGCGCAGGCTGCTTTGATCGGATACGGCTGGCCGGGTAATGTGCGTGAACTGGAAAATCTTGTGGAACGCTTGCTGATTATGCGGGAGAGCGACACTCTTACCCGGGAAGAACTGCCTGACAAAATCAAAAACAGCAACAAAAGAGTAAAAACAGATGATTGTGGAAGCATTGTCAACCTGCCGGAGAGCGGTTGTTCTCTGGAACAGCTGGAACGTGAAATTGTCGTGCAGGCTCTGGAACGAAACGGCTGGAATCAGACCGCTGCAGCACGCTTTCTTCGTATCCCAAGGCATACCCTGATTTATCGCATGGAAAAATATGCAATAAAACATCCGGAGTGAAGAATATCCTCGTCAAACTGTATAATATCCTACACCGCCATCCCCGCATGTCACTACATAACTAATTAAATCAATATGTTGCAAATTGGCATGGCATCTGCTTAATCTGTTGTAATTCCAAAAGGAATAGAGCGGCAGAACGAGAGGAGCTATGTTTATGAACAAATCCGTTGAACAGAGCGACCAGACAAAATTCTGGTATATGGTAAAATAAGATGAAACAACATTTTTTAAATTTTGCGTTGTTGCTGATTGCAGCAGCATTTTTAACAGCGCTCGCCTCCAGAGTTACCATAAGCAGTAATCCCAAGCCGGAATGTAGTTGTCTGGCAATTCAGCAATCAGACAAACCTTAACAAAGGAGATTTAAAAATGAACTCTAAGCTGTTTATTCTGTCCACATTGTGCATGATGATTATTCTGGCTGCAACTTCCTGGTGCTTTGCATTCTCTCTCGGAAAATACGAAAAGATTAAAGCTCAGAATGGAACCATAAGCATTCCTGTTGCAAAAGTGTCTGATGGCAAGGCGCATTTTTACAAATTCAGCGAAGGTGGCAAAGAAATAGCCTTCTTTGTGGCAAAAGCTGCAGATGGCAGCATGAAAGCTGCTTTTGATGCCTGCGATTCCTGCTATCGTTCCAAAAAGGGGTATGTACAGCAGGGGGACAAGATGAACTGCAATAACTGCAATCAGAAATTTGCAATAAATCGTCTCGGACCAAACGCGACCGGCGGCTGCAACCCGGGGTATCTCCCGAGCCAGGTCAACGGAGGGAACGTACTCATCAAGCTGAGTGACGTCAAAAACGGGGTAAAGTATTTCTGATGAAACTGCACAACATTTCCATCAATAATCTTAAACGCCGTAAGGCAAAAATGGCGTTTCTGACGATCGGTCTGATCGTCGGCATCGCCACCATTGTTACGCTGATTACCTTGACCCGTTCCATGTCAAGCGATATCGAGCGAAAAATGGATGAATTCGGCGCCAATATACTTATCACCCCTCAAAGCAACGGTCTCTCCATGACGTACGGTGGAATAAGCCTTGGGGGTGTGACATTCGATCAGAAGGAAATCAGGGAAAGTGACCTGGAACGAATAAAAAAAATCCGGAACCGGCAGAATGTTTCCACCATATCCCCAAAAGTGTTGGGGAGCGTGGAAATTGGAAACCATAGTGCCATGCTGGTCGGAGTTCACTTTGAAAATGAACTGAAAATGAAGCAGTGGTGGCAAATATTCGGAGAATCTCCTAAAAAAAGTGACGAACTTTTGTTGGGGAGCGAAGCTTCAAAAATGCTCAATGCGAGCCAGGGTGAATCTCTGCTGATCAAGGGTGAAACCTTCACCGTCGCCGGTGTTTTGGAACAGACAGGTTCACAAGATGATACGCTGGTTTTTGTATCGCTGGCAAAAGCGCAGAAAATACTCGGCAAAGAGGGAAAAATAACGCTTGCTGAAGTTGCCGCACTCTGTTCAGGCTGTCCGATAAGTGACATGGTGAATCAGATCGCCGAAGCGCTCCCTGATGCCAAGGTTTCAGCTATCCAGCAGGTTGTGGCAGGGAGGCTCAAGGCGCTCGACCAGTTCAAACGCTTCTCTTACGCAATGTCAGCAGTCGTGGTATTCATCGGCTCGCTGATAGTTTTCATCACCATGATGGGAAGCGTCAATGAGCGGACAGTGGAAATAGGTGTGTTTCGTGCCATCGGCTTCCGCAAAAGCCATATTATGCGGATAATCCTGCTGGAAGCAACTCTGGTCAGTCTCTTGGCAGGGGTGCTTGGATATTTCATCGGTATAGTTTCCGCAAAACTTGCACTACCATTCATGGCAGAGAGCAAAAATGCCGTAATGATTCTGGATCCCTGGATTGCCTGGGGTTCCATCTCTCTCGCATTACTTTTGGGATTACTCGCAAGCCTATACCCGGCTCTGCATGCGAGCAGGATGGATCCGACTGAAGCGCTGCGCGCATTATAATTTTTTGGAGTTTTTTCATGTCACTCATTCAAATCAAAAACCTCACCAAGCAGTACACCAGCGGCGACGATGTTGTTGAAGCACTGCGCGGGGTTGATATAACCATCGAAAAGGGTGAGTTTATCACCATCATGGGGCAATCAGGTTCCGGCAAAAGTACGTTACTTTCAATACTCGGCGGCATGAATCATCCGACATCAGGAGACGTGGAGATGGCAGGGATTAAAATCTACGATCTTCCAAGCGAGAAACAGGCTGATTTCCGGGCACAGAACCTCGGTTTTGTTTTCCAGTCGTTTCATCTTATTCAATACCTCACCGCTGTTGAGAACGTAATGCTGCCGCTGTCAATTATAAAAATGACTGAAAAAGAGAAAAAGGAAGCAGCACGCACGGCGCTAGAGCAGGTCGGGCTTGGGAACAAACTCCAGCGCCTCCCGAATCAGCTATCAGGAGGGGAGCAGGAACGGGTTGCCATTGCCAGGGCAATTGTCAACACTCCGGATATCCTGCTGGCAGATGAACCGACCGGCAATCTGGATTCAGCAACCAGCGAAGAGATTATGACCCTTTTCCGCCATCTTAACGAAGATGGGCAGACAATAGTCATGGTGACGCATAATCCGGAGATTGGTAAATATTCCGACCGGACAATTTACTTGAGGGATGGTAAGATATCTATATCAAATCCATCTATCTCGGCATGAGGCATTCATGAAATCATATCTCGTCATATTCATCATCCTCATCTCCAACAGTTTGGCAAATGCGGCAGAGCCGCTTCCACTATTTATTCAAAATGCCCTTGCCGCTAACCCGGAATTAAAATCTTCCCAATCTAAATGGCAGATGTTTGTCAATAAGGGAAAACAGTCTTCTGCTCTCGAAGATCCAATGTTTATGTTCAAGCTGCAGAACCTTGTTGCACGACAACCGCTCTCCTTTGGCGGTAGTGATCCCCAGACTGCAAAAGTCATCGGTATCAGCCAGCAGCTTCCGTTTTGGGGAAAAAGAGGAATCAGGCAGGAATTGGCACAATATGAAGCTGAATCGTATCGCTGGCAGATTGAAGAGCGGAAACTTGAGTTGACCCGGATGATAAAGGAGGTCTGGTATCAGATCTGGAATACGGATAAGTCGTTGCAGGTTGTTGAAAAAAATCTGAAAGTACTTGCCGATTTTATTGCCATTGCAGAATCACGATATTCCGTCGGTCAAGGTGTGCAACAAGATATTTTCAAGGCAGGTCTTGAAAAATCTAAAATGCTTGATATGCGGATATCGCTGCAACAGAAGCGGAGAAGTATGGCTGCAAACCTGAATTACCTGCTGAGCCGCCCCCAGGAGACAGAGGTCGCCACTATTTCAGATTTTCCTCTCCCTACGTTTAGCAAAACAGCGGATCAGCTGAATGCAGATGCCTATCAGCAACGCCCCCAGATAAAGAGTCTTATACAGCTTGCCAACAAGAGCGATGCGGCTCACCGTCTGGCGCAGAAGGAATCGTACCCTGATTTTAACCTCTCCTTTGAATATATGTTCCGGGAAGCATCCATGTCTGACCCGGGGTACAATATGTTCACGCTTGGCGTTACCTTTAATCTTCCTTTCCAGCAGGAAAAGCGTCGCGCCATGCAGGCGGAATCACTCTCTGAAAGAACCATGGTGCTAGATGATCTGCAGGCGCTCAAAAACAGCATTTCATACACAATCAGTGATACAATTGCCTGGCTTGAGAAGCGTAAACAACTGATTGAATTGTATCAAAAGGGGATCATACCCCAGGCAGAACAATCGTTGGAATCGGCAGTCATAAGTTATCGTGTCGGCAAGGTCGATTTTTTGACCGTATTGGATGGAAGTATGACTCTGTTCAGTTATGAGCGTGAACTGTATGAATCACAGGCAGAATACATGATGGGATTGGCGCGGCTTGAAGCTGCGGTTGGAGTGGAGTTGGTTTCTGATTTAAAAACGGAAAGTAAACGGCAATAGAACGCGGAAAAAGCCGGATGCGGCGGATTTATGCGGATAACGATAAAACCATTTGAAACACAGATACACAGAGAAAATCTTGAACAAATACCGAAAGCCGATACATTAACTACTGAAAATACATAAAATATGTAATAAAATCTTATAGTTAAAAGCTTGAAATGCTTTATACCCAAAAGTTGTTTTTTCTTGTTTTAACTCTTTGACTTCTCTGTGCCTCCGTGGCTCTCTGTTATTGTATTTTGGTTTTATAACAAAAATATTTTGTTTGTTTTTAGCCTTTGATTTATCCCTGTTCTCGTGCTTTTCGTGGTTTTAGGTTTCAAATCGGTGTTTATCCGCCGCATCCGGACTTTTCCGCGTTCTATTGCTTTTGAAAGGTTTTCACTATGGCACTCAACAAAAAGATGGCAATTCCGTTGTTCGTAGCTCTGCTGGTTGCAGCTATAGCCGCTGGCTGGCTTTATAAAAACAACTGGTTCAAGGATGACGGTGGCGGGCATTCAAAGCTTGAGCATAAGGTTCAGCTCTGGACCTGTTCTATGCACCCCTTTATTATCAAGGATAAGCCGGGAACCTGCCCTATCTGCGGCATGGAGCTGATAAAAAAAATTGACAACGCTGCATCCGGTGAACAGAGCGCAGAACAGAAACAGCAGGCCGATATGTTAGGTCATGTGTCGCTATCTCCTACCCAGCGGGTTATGGCAAATGTGGCAACGGTAGCGGCGCAGCAGAGTGTTATGAACAAGGAAATCAACGCTGTCGGTATTGTGCAGTATGACCAGACGCGTCAGGCAAAAGTGACCGCATGGATAGCCGGACGGGTCGACAAGCTGCATGTCAATGCTGTTGGAATGTATGTTTCAAAAGATAAGCCGGTGGCGGAGCTTTACTCCCCCGATCTCCTGGCAACGCAGCAGGAGTATCTGCTGGCGGTGAAAAGCCGCGATCAGCTCAAAAGCTCTCCAATTCCTGCTATCTCTGGAAATGGGGACGGTCTGGTTGCATCTGCAAGGCAGCGTTTGATGCTGTTCGGGGTCAAGGAAGGGCAAATTGCCGAGCTTGAAAAAGCGGGGAAGCCGAATATCCGATTACCGATTTACACCCCCCAATCCGGTGTTGTTATTGAAAAGATGGTGCAACAGGGGCAATACGTGAATGTTGGTGAAGTCCTTTTCAATGTGGCGGATCTTTCCCGGGTCTGGGTCGAGATAGAGCTGTATGAGAATGAGTTCAGCAGCATCCGAATTGGTCAGAGAGTTGAGATCCGTTCACAATCGTTTCCGGGCAAAGCCTTCAGCGGAAAGATAGCTTTCATCTATCCGTTCCTCGATCCCAAAACCAGAACAGTCAAAGCACGTGTAGAGATGCCGAATCCCGGGGTGAAACTGAAACCTGACATGTTTGTAAATGCCATCATCAAGCTGCCGCTCGGGTCATCAATTGTTCTGCCGGTAACGGCTGTCATGGACAGCGGCAAGCGTCAGACCGTCTGGGTTGAAACTGCGCCAGGGATGTTTGAGCCGCGTGATGTTCAGGTTGGAGAGCGCACAGATGACAAAATACAGATATTGTCAGGGGTTAAGGTTGGAGAGAAGGTCGCTGTCTCCGGCGCTTACCTGATTGATTCGGAATCGCAGCTGAAGGGGGGCGGGGGAGAGGATCACAGCAGGCATACCGGCGGAAAACCGGATGAGAAAAAACCGCAGACACCTGCCAAACCGAAGCTCAATATGGATGATATGAAGATGTGATGTTAAAGACAAAGGCAATAGAACGCGGATGACGCGGATGCGGCGGATAAATGCGGATTAAAATCAAGAAATAATTCTTTTAGGTAAATCTAAAGGCAAATTATAGGCGGCTTTTTGGGGGTGTTATGCTTCATGGGGATATTACGGAACAAATTCTCAAAGGTTTTTATAAGGTTTACAACACCCTTGGTTTTGGCTTCCTTGAAAAAGTCTATGAAAATGCATTGTTTTTGGAATTGAACTCCTTGGGGCTTGATGTTCAACAGCAGCGTCAGATTTCTGTCTACTATGAAAATAATGTCGTTGGAGAATATTTTGCTGATTTACTGGTTAATAACCTTGTCATTGTCGAGTTAAAGGCAGCAGAGCATCTCCGTTCCGAGCATATTGCACAAACCACAAATTATCTGAAAGCAACAAACCTTGAAGTCGCTCTTCTGCTGAATTTTGGTAATGATCCAGAATTTAAACGAATCGTTTTTACCAATCAAAAAAAATCCGCGTAGATCCGCCGCATCCGCCTAATCCGCGTTCTATTGCCTGAAAAAGGTTTTCAACCATGATCGAAAAAATCATTGAATATTCCGCACGAAACCGCGTCATTGTCCTTATGATGTTCGGGCTGATCATCGGCTGGGGGGTCTGGTCTCTCTACAAGACACCTGTGGATGCCATTCCTGACCTCTCCGACAATCAGGTTATCGTCTTTACCGATTATCCGGGGCGTTCTCCACAGGTGGTGGAAGATCAGGTTACCTATCCGCTTGCCACAAATCTGCAGGGGTTGCCACAGGTTCGGGCTGTGCGTGCTTCATCGGCGTTCGGCTTCTCCATGATTTACGTCATTTTCGAGGATAAGGCGGACATCTACTGGGCAAGAACCCGTGTTCTGGAGCGGCTCAATTATGCAGCTTCACTCCTCCCTCCCGGTGTTGTGCCTACGCTCGGACCGGATGGCACCGGTGTCGGTCATGTCTTCTGGTATACAATCGAGGGGAAGGGATACGACCAGGAGCAGCTCCGCACCCTGCAGGACTGGTTTGTCCGTTATCAGCTGAACACTGTTCAAGGTGTGGCGGAGGTAGCTTCAATCGGTGGGTTGGTGCGGGAATACCAGATTGACCTCGATCCTGCAAAGCTCTTTGCCTATAACATAAAGATCAGCAAGGTGATGGATGCGGTCAAAGCGTCCAATAAAGATGTTGGCGGAAAGCTGATTGAGCAGGCAGATGCCGAGTATCTGATCCGTGGGCGCGGCTATGTCAAATCGAAGGGAGATCTGGAGAACATCGTTGTAGGAGCCGACATGCGCGGCACCCCGATTTATCTCAAAAACCTCGGAACGGTGCAGACCGGAGGAGCGATTCGGCGCGGACTTCTTGACATGAATGGCGAAGGTGAGGCGGTCGGCGGCATTGTTGTCATGCGTTACGGCGAAAATGCCAAGGATGTTATCGATCGGGTTAAGCTTAAGATCAAGGAGCTGGAAAAGGGGTTACCTCCCGGCGTCAAAATTATGGTTTCCTACGATCGCTCCGACCTGATCAGCCGTGCCATAGATACATTGAAGCATAATCTTCTGGAGGAATCGGTGGTTGTTTCACTGGTCATCCTGATTTTTCTGCTCCATTTTCAAAGCGCGCTGGTTATCGTGCTGACTCTTCCGATTTCGGTGCTGATCGCTTTTATCACCATGAAACTTATGGGGGTCACCTCCAACATTATGTCGCTCGGTGGAATCGCCATCGCCATTGGTGTGCTGGTGGATGCCGGTGTCATCATGGTTGAAAACTGCTATCGCCACCTCTCCGAGATGCCTCCGGAGGAACGAGCCGGGAAACGGCTTGAGACGGTCATCACCTCTGCAAAACAGGTTGGACGGGCTATCTTCTTCTCTCTTGCAATCATCGTGCTCTCTTTTGTACCGGTCTTCATGCTTGAGGGGCAGGAGGGGAAACTGTTTCATCCGCTCGCCTTCACAAAGACCTTCTCCATGATGGGGTCGGCAATGATCGCCATAACTCTGGTGCCGGTGCTGATGTATTTTTTCATGCGTGGCAAGATGCCGCCAGAAAAATCTAACCCGGTATCAACCTTCTTCATCAAGCTGTATTCGCCGGTGATCCGTTGGGTACTGGTCTGGAAGAAGACAACTATCGCCTTGAACATTATAGCGCTGGCGATAGCTGTGCCGATGTTCATGAAGCTCGGGAGCGAGTTCATGCCGCCGCTTGATGAAGGATCGCTCCTGTATATGCCTGTGACACTCCCGAATGTTTCCATCACCGAAGCAAAACGACTGATTCAGCTTCAGGATAAAATTATCAAGAGCGTGCCCGAGGTTGAACATGTGCTCGGCAAGGTCGGCAGGGCCGAGACCTCCACCGACCCGGCGCCGGTTTCCATGTTTGAGAGTATCATCATTTTGAAGCCGAAGGATCAGTGGCGAGCAGGGGTCAAGAAAGCTGACATTGTGGCGGAGCTGGACAATAAACTGCAGCAGATAGGGGTACGCAACGGCTGGACACAGCCGATTATCAACCGGATCAATATGCTCTCAACCGGTGTGCGTACCGATCTGGGGGTCAAGATATTCGGCAATGATCTGAACGTGCTGAAAGATCTGGCGATTCAGGCGGAGGCTATCCTGAAGCCGATTAACGGAGCTGCGGATGTCGTTGCCGAGCGGGTCACCGGCGGCAATTATATCGACATAGACATTGACCGAGAGGCTGCCGCACGCTATGGGGTCAATGTTGGGGATATTCAGGATGTTATCGAAACCGCTCTCGGTGGCGAGACCCTCTCTACCACTGTGGAAGGGCGGAACCGCTTCCCTATCCGTATCCGCTATCTGCGTGACTATCGTGACAATATTCCAGCTATCCGCCGAATTCTTGTGGCCGGAATGGATGGCGCACAGCTGCCGCTCTCACTTGTAACCAGACTGAAAATTTCCACCGGTGCGCCGGAGATCAACAGCGAGGGGGGGATGTTGCGCTCGCTCGTTTTCCTGAATGTTCGTGGTCGTGATATGGGTGGCTTTGTGGGTGAGGCAAAACAGGCTCTTGAGAAAAACCTGAAACTACCCCCCGGATATTATGTTGCCTGGTCAGGGCAGTGGGAGAATCAGGTGCGTGCCAAGGCGAGGTTACAGCTGCTGATACCGCTCGGGATGGTGATTATCTTCATCCTGCTCTACTTCACCTTTCATTCGGCTCTGGAAGCGAGCATGGTCATGCTTTCGGTGCCGTTCGCCCTTGTGGGTGGGGTCTACCTGGTGTCGGCGCTCGGATACAATCTTTCCGTAGCTGTCTGGGTCGGTTTTATCGCGCTGTACGGCATTGCGGTTGAAACCGGAGTGGTAATGGTAATCTACCTGCATGAGGCTCTGGACAGAAAGCTTATCAACGGACCGTGTACTGAACAGGATATTTACGACGCAACATTTGAAGGGGCTGTATTGCGCCTCCGTCCGAAGTTGATGACCGTTGCAGTGGCGCTGCTGGGGCTGGTTCCTATCATGTGGAGCAGTGGCACCGGCGCAGACGTTATGAAGCCAATCGCCGCACCGATGATAGGTGGCATGCTCTCATCGGCAGTGCATGTTCTGATCATGACACCGGTCATCTTTGTGCTGATGAAAAAAAGAGAGTTGAAAAAAGGGACATTGAAGTACAGCGGAATGAAACATTAAACCAACACAACGCGACATCTGAAAAGGAGAAAAATTATGAAAAAACTGACAGTTGCAATTGCGGCAATCGTAGCACTCACCTCGTCGGCTGTATATGCAGCTGACCATACCGGTCACGGTCATGACATGAAAGGGAATGCCGCCATGGGTGGGGCTGCCCATGAAGAGATTGTAGATGGTCTCAAAGCGACCTTTACGATTCAGCCCATGGCAGATGCCATGAAAGCGATGGGAATGGCTATGCCCAAAGGGGTTAAGGAAACTCACCACATTTCCCTTTCTCTGAAAGATGTTAAAAGCGGTAAGCCGATTACTGAAGGGGATGTGAAGATTAAAGTTCAAGCGCCTGACAAGAAGGAACAGAGCAAGGATATGCAAGGAATGCATGGGCATTTTGGTGCTGATTTTGAGATGGCAAAAAAAGGGAAATATGGTGTAATGTGCAAATTTCAGACTAAGGATGGCAAGGTGCGAAGCTCCAAATTCTGGTACAGCATAAAGTAAATATTGGCTCGCTTCGCAAAAAATCCATCTGTTTCGTTACGCTGTTTGTGCATCAAATTAGGGATGGTGAATAGTTATGCAGAAGGTAAAAAGTTTTTTTGAGGCGGAAGACAAATTTGCCCGTCACTCCGGCATTGAGCTGTTGGAAGTAAAACCGGGCTATGCGCGGGCGAGCATGAAGATTGAGCCGTATCATCTGAACGGTGCAAAAACCGTACATGGTGGCGCAATTTTCACACTGGCTGATTTTGCTTTTGCGGCGGCATCCAATTCCCATGGCTCACTCGCCATGGGAATCAATACTTCAGTTTCATTTGTCAAGGCGGGAATTTCCGGGACATTACACGCAGAGGCTACGGAGCAGGCGTGCAATCCAAGACTGGGAACCTATCTGGTCAGAATTACGGATGATAATAATGATTTGATTGCGTTATTTCAGGGAACCGTGTACCGCAAAAAGGAATCTATATTATAAAAATTGCCTGTTTCATAGTTGAGGGCGATGAATCAAAGCCTTGCCGTGCTGCACGGTCCGGGCAAACTGTACCGCCGGCATGCCAAAACTCATGGCATAGCCGATGATATGATCCTCCGGTATTTCAAGGCGCTTACGGCTTTCCGGCAACAGGTCGCTGATCGCCCACTTTGCCATGCCGTTCCAGACCGTACCAACCCCCAGACTCTGGGCAAACAGCTCGAAGTACGATAACGCTATCAGGCAGTCCGGAGCAGGCGATGCACCGCTTTTCGGGGCTGTCGCTATAACCAGATGCGGCGCGCCCCTGAATATGACATCCAATCCTTTTTCTCCCCATGCCTTTGAAATGTGAGCAAAAAACTCCATTCCTGCCGGCAGGCGGTTCTCGCGAACCATTTTAGCCAATCCTTCCATTATTTCAGCACGAAACCGACCCATTTTTTCCCGGTCATCAATCAGGGTGAAATGTACCTGACGCTGGTTCATACCGGACGGCGCGTGGCATGACACATCAAACAGACGTTGCAGAAGTTCAGCCGGCAGATTCTCATCTTTATATTTTCTGATGGAGCGACGCCCCTTGATGAGCATTTCAAGCTTGTCAGGGGCGGGATAATTCCCTTTGAGCGGACGGCAGGTCGAAGGTTTTACTCCGAGGATTGAAACAGCGCCGGTGGGACAGACCGCAAGGCAGTGCTGGCACTTGTAGCAGGCTGTTTCCTTTTCCGGCAGTATAGTCGGAACGCCATCCTGCATGATTATAATGCGGGCAGGACAATCGGCAATGCATTGACCGCAGCGGGTGCATCGTCCGGTGTTGATTGTAAAATTCAGCATAAGAACCTCCTGGTTATTCCAATTCCGAATCAAAGCCTCATCATGTGCAGATGCGGTCGAATTGTTGTATTTATAGCGCAACCTGTTATTGTTGTCATGAAATTTCCCGATTAGTATATTTAAGGAACTTGTAGACTCTCGCTATTTGATTTCTGTTGATTACTGTCTGTTGATTGCTGTCTGTTGATTGCTTGACAATTATACTTATTCCTACGATACTTATTTTGTAGGAATAGTTTGCAAAGGAGGAATTTGAAATGCTTGCAGTAAAGGTTCTCCCAAAGGGGCAAATTACACTTCCCAAAGAAGTACGTCAGAAACTGCATATTCAAACAGGTGACACTCTGGTGATGGATACTGACGGTGAGCAGGTTGTTTTCAGGAGAGGCAAGACCATCTTTGATTTCAAAGGGACCTTGCCGAGCATGGGTATGACGATTGACGAGATCAGAGAAAAAGGAATAGCAGGTGGGGTGGGTGCAAATGAATAGAGCATTTATCGACACCAGTGCCATACTTCGCATGTTGATTCAGGATGACGATTTAAAAGCAAAAGCTGTTGAAAACCTGATACGGAATGCATCTGAAAACGGGATTGTTCTTCATGTCATCCCGATCACTATTATGGAAATAGTTTGGGTTCTTGAAAAAGTCTACAAGCAGCCGAAGAAATCTATCAGGGAACTTGCCGAGGCGATCATAAACACCCCGCAACTTAAAGTAGACCTGGCAGGAGTGTTTCTGAACGCCCTTAAAGTTTATGAGGAAAAGAATGTCAAATTTGCCGATGCAGTTATGGCGTTCTGGGGCATGGAGAAAGGAATTACAACCACCTACACGTACGATGAGGTGGATTTTAAGCGGATTGAAGGGTTGACGGTGCTAAAGCCATAACACCTGGCAGAGGGGAGGCACACAGGCAGTGATGTGCTTGTGCGCCGCCGCGCCAGTTATGCAAAAACATGTAAAAATTAAAACTTATCTACAACACAAACCTCACTCAACGGCAGTTTTCCTGTTCTCGGGAATGAATCCTGGCTTCGTTTGCCGATAGCAATCATCAGGCTGACAACGTGGTCATCGGGAAGGTTGATCAGTTTTCCGACCGCATCAAAATCAAAACCATCCATAGGGCAGGAATGCCACCCCTGTTCCTGTGCCAGCAGCATGATGCTCATGGCGATCAGGCCGCAGGAACGCATCGCTTCATCACGCTGCACCTGCGGTTTGTCACGATAATAGGCATCAATGGCAGGGATGAGCATATCCTGATACATCTGTGGTGCACCGGCCCAGTAGCGTGCCGGTTCCTTTGCCCAGGCATTCAGGTCGGCGCAGAGAACAAACAGCAACGATGCATCGGTCACCTTATCCTGATTCCATGCTACTTCGCGAATACTCTGGCGCAGCGCCGGATCTTTTACTCTGACGATACGCCAGTTCTGAATGTTAAAGGCGGTTGGGGAGAGGATCGCTTGCTGCAACAGTTCCTGAGCCTGTTCGTCGCTTATGACGAAGGATGGATCAAACATTTTTTCTGCTCGGCGTTCGTTGATTGCGGTTGATACGTTCATGGTTCTCTCTCCTTGAATAGATTGGTTATTTTGCAAAAGCCCCTTGATACTTTCTCTGATTATTGAAATGCACTCTGGTTTAGCAAGATTTCCTTATGCCTGAAACATGACACGATATGGTCGTTAACCATCCCGATTGACTGCATGAATGCGTAGCAGATGGTTGAACCGACAAAGTTGAAACCGCGTTTTTTCAAATCCTTGCTCATGGAGTCAGATTCATCTGTCCGTGCCGGTACTTCTGACAGTGAGTTCCAACTGTTATGGATGGTTCTGTGATTGACAAAATTCCATAAAAAGTTGTCGAACGATCCGAATTCATTCTGTATTTCAAGAATGCACTGTGCATTCCTAATGGCAGATGCCACCTTAAGACGATTGCGTACGATTCCCGGGTCGGCAAGTAGTCGCTCCACATCAGAGTTACCATAGCGGGCAACGGTCTTTATATCAAAATTATCAAAAGCTGTGCGGTAATGCTGCTGTTTTTTTAGTATGGTCAGCCAGCTTAAACCAGCCTGTGTCCCTTCAAGCACGAGCATTTCAAACAGCTTCGTGTCATCGTGGATTGGCACTCCCCAATATGTGTCATGATATGATATGTAAAGAGGATCACTACCGCACCAGGAGCATCGTGTCTTCATGGTATTCCTTTCTTGATTCTTTGAATTAAGTATAAATGTTTTTTTTGAATAGGCAAGAATTGCCGGCAATACCATCTGATTTTAAAAAGCGTCTGTTCAATCATGCTTGTGCGTGATATATTTCGTGTCTGTTGACCAATGAACCGTTATAGGTCGAAATTAAACCGTATCGTTTGTCATACGTTACAATCAACAATTCGGAGAGTTAATCATAATGAAGAAAAAAGTCGTTTTTGCTGTTGTCGGAATTATACTTGTTATTGCTGCCCTTGCCGGTATAAAAGCCTTGCAGATAAAATCAATGATAGACGCGGGTAAAAAATATGTCCCTCCCCCTGAAACCATAACCACCTCGATCATAAAAAGCGATACATGGGATACCGCTATCGCTTCGGTCGGCACACTGACAGCTGTTCAGGGGGTCAATGTTTCAGCCGAGTCTTCCGGCAAAGTGACAAAAATTGCCTTTGAGTCCGGGGCATCGGTAAAAAAAGGAGATATGCTGCTTCAGCAGGATGTCAGCAGCGAAGAGGCACAGCTTCCGGGTGCAGTGGCACAGCTCACAATGAACCGCGCCAACCTGAAGCGTGTGGAACAGCTTATGAAAGATGGCATCATCTCCCGTTCTGATTATGATCTTGCCATATCCAACGCATCACAGGCGCAGGCACAGGTTGATACAATCCGGGCTGCAATCGCCAAAAAAACCGTTCGGGCACCTTTCTCGGGACAGCTCGGTCTTCGACAGGTTAATATTGGTCAAATATTGCGGGAAGGGGATCAAATTGTCACACTTCAGAATCTTGATCCGATTTATGTCGATTTTTCCTTGCCACAGCAGGATCTTTTAAAAGTAAAGCCGGGTCTGAACGTTGCCATCAGTGGCGACGCCCTTGGGAGTGAAACCATGACCGGCAGGATAAGCGCCATAACACCGCTGGTTGACCAGGAAACAAGAAATGTCAAGATGCAGGCGCGGATTGCCAACCGGTCCGGAAAGCTCCGTCCCGGAATGTTTGTGAACGTCTCTGTCGGTCTTCCATCACGTCAGAAGGTTCTTGTCGTACCTGCCACAGCAGTTCTATATGCCCCTTACAGCGACTCGCTGTTTGTTGTTGAAAAATCAAAAGATGGCAAGGGGTTGACCCTGCGGCAGCAGTTTGTCAAACTTGGTGAAAAACGTGGTGATTTTGTGGCGGTAACCTCTGGCGCCAAAGAAGGAGAAACCGTTGTCAGCACTGGAGTTTTCAAACTTCGCAATAGTCAGTCTGTTGTTGTGGACAACAAGCTTTCGCCTGATTTCAAACAGTCTCCCAAACCGGAGAATAACTGATTTATGAGTAAATTTACTGATCTCTTCATAAGACGTCCCGTGCTTGCCCTTGTTGTTAATCTGGTAATCATTATTGCCGGATTGCAGGCGATAAAATCACTGAACGTACGTCAGTACCCGCGCAGTGAAAATTCAGCCGTAACAATTACGACAGCATATACTGGCGCTAATGCTGAACTGGTGCGTGGTTTTGTAACTGCGCCGCTTGAACGCGCCATTGCCGCTGCAGATGGAATTGAATATATGGAATCGCAGAGCGCTATGGGGTTATCAACCATAAAAGTGCGCCTGAAGCTGAATTACGATGCGACCAAAGGACTGTCAGAAATCAGTTCAAAAGTTGATCAGGTAAGGCGCGATCTTCCGCCTGAAGCGGAGGTTCCGATTATTAACATCGAATCTGCCGACAGCCAGTTTGCTTCTGCATATTTGAGTTTTACATCAGATGTTCTAAAACAGAATGAAATTACCGATTACCTCACCCGTATTGTACAGCCGCGTCTTTCGGCGATTGCCGGAGTTCAGCGGGCCGATATTCTCGGTGCGCGAACCTTTGCCATGCGTATCTGGCTCAAACCTGATCGGATGGCTGCCCTGAACGTAAGCCCTGCCCAGGTTCGTCAGGCGCTTGCCTCCAACAATGTCCTCTCCGCGCTCGGACGCACCAAAGGTTCGCTGATACAGGTCAATCTGACGGCCGATACAAATCTGAATACGGTGGACGAGTTCAAACGCCTGGTGGTGCGTGAACAGAACGGCGCGATGGTACGGCTCACCGATGTTGCAGACGTAAGCCTCGGTGCGGAAGATTACGATGCCGAAGTCCGTTTCTCCGGACAGACAGCGGTTTTTATGGGAATATGGCCGCTCCCCAATGCCAACTCCATTGATGTCATAAAAAAAGTGCGTGCCGAAATGGAAGCTATCCAGCGCGATCTCCCGACCGGAATGCAGGCGCGTGTTGCATACGATGCGACCAATTATATCAACAATGCCATTCACGAGGTTCTGAAAACCCTTGCTGAAACCCTTCTGATTGTTGTGATTGTTATTTTCTTTTTCCTCGGTTCCTTCCGCTCGGTTCTGATACCCATAGTCGCTATACCGGTCTCCTTAATCGGTGTTGTCTTTCTTATGCAGATTTTCGGATTCACGGTCAACCTTCTGACACTGCTGGCAATTGTCCTATCTGTCGGTCTTGTTGTTGATGATGCCATTGTTGTGGTTGAAAACGTGGAGCGCCATCTTGGGGAAGGAAAGTCCCCCATGGACGCCGCTTACCTGGGAGCCAGAGAACTTATGGGCCCGGTTATTGCCATGACCATCACCCTTGCGGCTGTATACCTTCCGATCGGTCTGCAGGGTGGACTTACCGGATCGCTGTTCAGGGAATTCTCCCTTACCTTGGCAGGCGCTGTCACAATTTCAGGCATTGTCGCCCTGACTCTCTCGCCGGTCATGTCTGCCAAATTGTTGAAGCCGGGGATGGAAGAACATGGGCTTGCAGGCAAAATATCCCATGGCTTCAACCGCTTGAAAGCATGGTATGGGAAACGACTCGATGCAACTCTGGCAATGCGCCCGGCTGTTTATACAATATGGATTCTGATCAGTTTTCTCACAATTCCGCTCTTCACCATGTCTGCCAGAGAGCTTGCCCCAACGGAGGATCAGGGGGTCATATTCGGTATTCTGGATGCTTCAGCCAACTCGACTCTTGACCAGAACAGCCGGTATGCTGCTGCTGTCAATCAGATTTTCATGGGTGTTCCGGAAACAGACTTCACGTTTCAGATAACCTTTCCCAGCTCCGGTTTCAGCGGCATGGTAGCCAAGCCGTGGGACAAAAGGGAGCGTAACATTTTCCAGATTATGCCGGAGGTTCAGCAGAAACTTTCCGGTGTCACCGGGATTCAGGTTTTTCCTGTAACTCCACCGGCGTTGCCTGGCGGAGGACAATTTCCTGTTGAATTTATCCTTGCGTCAACTGCCGAACCTGAACAGATTCTCCAGTTTGCTTCCAAGCTGCAGCAGAAAGCCGCAAAAAGCGGGATGTTTGCCTTTCCTCCGATTATCGATGTGAAAATTGACCAACCACAGACTGAATTTGTCATAGATCGGGACAAAGTCGGGGCGCTTGGGCTGAATCTGGGGCAAATTTCCAGTGATATGGGGGGGATGGTCGGCGGCGGTTTTGTCAACCGTTTTGATATTGCCGGTCGCAGCTATAAAGTTATTCCACAGGTTGAGCGCGCCGGTCGTCTGAACCCGGAACAGCTTAAAGATATTCGTGTAACCGGACCTGGAGGGAAGCTGATTCCACTTTCTACAGTTGCAACCATGAAAGAATCGGTTGTCCCCCGTTCTCTCAATCGCTTCCAGCAGCTCAATGCTGTCAAAATCAGCGGGGTGGCAATGCGTCCACTGGACGAAGCGCTCACCTTTCTTGAGGATGAGGCGGGTAAAATTCTACCAAAAGGGTATGTGCTTGACTATACGGGAGAATCACGCCAGCTTCGCACCGAGGGGAACAAATTCCTCCCGGCCTTTTCCCTTGCTGTTGTTCTTATTTTTCTGGTGCTGGCTGCCCAGTTCAACAGTTTCCGTGATCCGTTTGTCATTCTTGCCGGGTCGGTTCCTCTTGCCATGTTCGGTGCTCTTATCTTCACCTTTTTGAAAATGCCTGATCCGAATGCCAAATTCTGGACAACAGGATGGACTACAACGCTTAATATATACTCTCAAGTCGGTCTGGTAACCCTGGTTGGTCTTGTCGCCAAAAATGGTATCCTGGTGGTTGAATTTGCCAATCAGCTGCAGCTGCAGGGGCATCCGAAGCTGGAGGCGGTTCGTCAGGCAGCCATGACCAGGCTTCGCCCAATTCTCATGACCAGCGCGGCAACCATTGCCGGACATTTCCCGCTAACACTGGTTACCGGAGCTGGCGCTGCCGCCCGTAACTCCATCGGTCTGGTACTGGTGGGAGGAATGTTCATCGGCACTCTTTTCACTCTTTTTGTTGTTCCTTCCATCTATATGCTGGTGGCAAAGGATCATGGTGGGGAGAATTCAAAACATACATAATTACCACTTCACCGGAGGTTGCATGGGAAAGGTTACCACAGAAAATCTGGAGGTCGGCATGCTGCTTGCCGCCGATGTCCATGACCGCTCGGGGCGTATGCTGCTTGGAGCCGGAGCAGAGTTGACCCAGAAACATCTGGTGATTTTTCGTACCTGGGGTGTGCTGGATGTGGATATTGAAGGGGTTGGCAATGTGGATTCCATGGATGAGCTCCCCGCTGATATAAACCTGTCGGAGCTAGCAGATGCTGAACAGGGGCTGCAGCCACTATTCCGTCACACAAACCGGGAGCATGATGTGATTATTGAATTGCTCAAGCTTGCCGCATTACGAAAGGTTCGTCATGGCAACGCCTGATTATGCCGTTCTTACTCTGGAAAAACTTGTTGATGACACCTCCACGATTTACTCCCTCCCTCTTTTTTATGAACGTTTAAATGAAGCAATCAACCATCCTCGCAGTTCTATCAATGATATCGCAAAAATCATAACCGAAGATCAGGGGTTGACGGCGCGTCTGCTCCGCCTTGCCAACAGCCCCATGTTTGGCTGTTATGCAAAGGTTGATTCCATAAGCAAGGCGGTAACAATCATCGGTACGCAGCCGTTGCGTGATCTTGCGCTTGCTGCTTCGGTCATGGGAGTATTCAAAGGTATTCCTGAAGAATTACTGAACATGACCTCTTTCTGGAAGCATTCCATTGCGTGTGGAATAGTTGCCCGGAGCCTGGCTGTTTACCGTCGCGAAGCAAATGTGGAGCGTCTGTTTCTAGCCGGGATGTTGCATGACATAGGGCAGGTTGTCCTGGCATCCTCACGCCCGGATATAAGTCGTGAGCTGTTGGAGCGCCAGCGTGATACAGGGCGTTTTTATCGTGATCTGTCCCGGGTTCGAGGTATGTTTGCGGGAATAATACCTGGAGACTCCGCTGCCATGGATGCTCCATCCCTCAATGCCCTCTCCATTGTGCTCCATGACTCTGCATACGCACTTGAAAGCACGGCTTTATACGCACTGCTGCATGACCATTCGCTCCATCTGGAGGAGCGTGTTGAAGAGCGAACCCACGATCTGGAAGATGCGCGGAGGCAGGCCGAAGCGGCAAGTCAGGCAAAGAGTGATTTTCTGGCAAATATGAGTCACGAAATACGCACCCCTATGAATGGTGTCATGGGAATGACTGATCTCCTGCTAAAAGGAGGGCTAACGCCGCAAAAAGAAAAACTGTACCTGAATGCCATCAAGGATTCGGCAGATAGCCTGCTCCTTATAATCAACGACATACTTGATTTTTCAAAGATCGAGGCTGGTAAATTCACCCTTGAAACAATCCCCTTTTCCCCCTGTGACACCATGGAACGTCTCATAGCCGCTCTTATGGTGAGGGTGGAGGAAAAATCGCTAACCTTACTCCACCGTATTGATGAAAATGTCCCATCCGTTCTTTTGGGAGATCCGGTTCGCTTACGTCAGATTTTGATAAACCTCATTGGCAATGCCATCAAGTTTTGCCAAAAAGGTGGTATAACGCTCGAAATAGGTTGTGACACCATCAATTATGCCGGTGCAACCGTTCATTTTCGGGTCAGTGACACTGGCATAGGGATTCCCCGGGATGCATGCGAACGTATTTTCATGCAATTCGAGCAGGCTGACAGTTCCACGACCCGTAAATTTGGCGGAACCGGGCTCGGGCTTGCCATCTGCAAAAAACTGGTCGGTTTGATGGACGGTGAAATATGGGTTGAAAGCGAACTGGGGAAGGGGAGTTGTTTCCATTTTACCGCCCATTTTGGAATCGGAACTACAGATCAGCTACCGATGGCGCCTGATGCGGCGAACTCCGCTGAACTCCAGATCGGCGCCCCGCTCTCAATCCTGCTGGCGGATGACGTGGAGATAAACCGCGCTCTTGTTCAGGCTATTCTTGAACCGATGGGGCATCGTCTTCTGATTGCGGTAAATGGTCTTCAGGCTCTGGAGCTGTTTAAGGGAGAAAAACCGGATATTGTTCTGATGGATGTGCAGATGCCTGAAATGGATGGATTACAGGCTTCCCGAAGCATCCGGGAATATGAGGCAAAAACTGGTTCGGAGCAGCATATTCCGGTTATTGCCATGACAGCTTTTGCTGGGGGTGAGGATCGCCAGATCTGTATTGACGCAGGTATGGATGATTATATTACAAAGCCGATCAAGGCTGAATTGTTGCTGCAGATTTTACAACGCTACTCTCCGGAATCTCAATTCACGGCATTAGATGATAAGTCGGATGAATCTGCGGCAGCCGGGACTCTTCCAATTCCAAATGACTCTGTTTTTAACCAGAAAGAGCTGTTAGAGCGCCTTGGTGGGCGAATAGAGATGTTCCCCCGTTTTATCGCCATGTTCTGCAAAGGGGTTGAACCGCGCCTGGAAGATGTTACAAAGGCGCTTGAAGCGGCTGATTTTGAAGAGGTTAGAAAGCAGGCTCATGCCATAAAAGGGTCGGCCGGAAATATCGCTGCCGGGGAACTGCAACAGAGTGCATTAAATATGGAACAGGCTGCAAAAGAAGGGGATATTGCCACGGCAGAACTTTCCATGGGGGAGCTTCGAGAGGAATATGCCCGCTTCACTGAATTGGCAAGAACACTCGGG
>Ga0172367_10002927_pt1 | contig 22830 bp, 35 predicted proteins | sample Lak10m_FD_114542 | JGI IMG/M metagenome (GOLD analysis project Ga0172367, IMG submission 114542) | Freshwater microbial communities from Kabuno Bay, South-Kivu, Congo - kab_022012_10m | ecosystem: Environmental > Aquatic > Freshwater > Lake | place: Democratic Republic of the Congo: South-Kivu... | reverse complement strand
TAAATCAAGCACTAAAAAACCAACAGCTAAGAAACCAATGCGCCTTCAATCTTCCAAGATTGTTAAACTAAATGCAGCATATTCTGTATTAAGAGAGCAATTTTTGAAACATCATTCTTGTTGTCAAGCTAGAATACCTGGGTGTAGTATGGTAGCTACCGACATACACCATAAGAAAGGTAGAGTCGGTACGTTATTCCTAGATGATTCAGAATTTTTAGCAGTATGTAGAATGTGCCATTCTTGGATAGAACTGCATCCTGTTGAAGCAAAACTTTTAGACTTTAGTAAATCAAGAGAATCATGAGTAGAGAAGAAATTCAAAAACAAGCTCTTGATACTTTAAATTCTAATAAACGTGCAGGCATTGCTGTATCTATGGGAGTTGGTAAAACTCTTATAGGTCTACAGCATATTGCCGGTCACTATTATGAAGAGTTAAAAGTATTAGTTGTAGCGCCAAAGAGATCTATATTTAAATCGTGGCTTGAAGAAGCTGATAAGTTTAATATGGATTATCTTAAACCACACATTACGTTTACTACATACTTGTCTATTACAAAGCAAGCATTAGATTATGATGTGGTATATTTAGATGAATGTCACAATCTTTTAGAATCTCATGAGCCCTGGCTTTCACAGTATAAAGGTACAATTGTAGGTCTTACTGGTACACCGCCGCGCATTGCAAAGTCCGAGAAGGGGCAAATGGTGGCCAAGTATTGCCCTATTAAATACCGTTACATTACTGATGAAGCAGTAGAACATGGTATTCTAAACGACTATGAAATTATTATACATTTATTAGATTTAGATAAAAGCTTAACTTATAAGCAAAAAACTAAAAAAGGTTATTTTCCATCTTCAGAGTTAAAGAATTATAACTACTGGACGGAAAAGCTAATGAATGCTAATGGTTTTAAAGAAGAGCAAATACTTAGAGTAATGCGTATGAAGTCTATGATGGGTTATCCCAGTAAAGAACGCTATGCTTTAAGATTGTTCAATAAGATAACTGATAAAGTGATTCTATTTGCTAATACACAAGAGCAAGCAGATAGAATGTGTACGCATAGTTATCATAGTAGTAATAAAGCGTCCGAAGACAATCTTAAGTTGTTTAAAGATGGTGTTATTGATAAACTCAGCTGTGTATTACAGTTAAATGAGGGTGTTAATATCCCTAATCTTAAACAGGGTATCATTATGCATGCATATGGTAATGAGCGTAAGTCTGCACAAAGACTTGGTCGTATGTTAAGATTAAACCCAAATGAAAAAGCAGTAGTACATATACTTTGTTATGATAACACAGTAGATACTACTTGGGTACAGAATGCTTTAGAGCAATATGATGACACAAAAATTAAATGGGTTAAAGCAAATGAATAGTAATTTACCAGCGGGGGCAGATAAAGATCCCCGCGCAATTTGGAACTATGAAGATCTTTGTCGCAATTGCGATATGGATGTTATCCGTGATATAGCGGATCAAGAAGCTACTAATAGCGATAGAGATTATAATGAAGCATTAGAATCTATGCTAGAAGATGTTTCTATATGTAAAGAATGTTATAAAGAAGAAATAGCAGATGATGACTGGCACAACTGGAGAGACTAGTACTCTTGAACTAGAAGATGTAAAGCTTGACCTGTCCTTTATGGAGGACAGCAAGCTCATCTTGTTTAATGATGACCATAACAGCTTTGATAAAGTTATCATGGCTCTTATTATCTACTGTCAAGTAAGTGCTGCTAAAGCTGCTGAGATAGCTATGAAGGTACATAATGAGGGTAAAGCTGTGGCTAAGTATGGATCTCGCGATAAGCTTGAGCCTATAGCAGATATACTTGGGCAAATGGATTTAACCTGTGAAATAGAAGACCCATGAAAGTAGGAGACTATGTACAGATAGGAGACAATGTCTTATATCTAAAAGAGGATGTTACTAAAGATCACTTAAGCCTTTTAGAGTTTAAAGCACTTGTTATCTATACAAAAAACAATGATGATTTAGATCTTTTTGTAGGTAAAGTATTTATTTTATCTAGATTTAAGGGTGATCCTATGGAAACTGTTACACCAATATTTGTAAAAGATGAAAAGTAAAAGACTAACTGATGATGACATGGTAAAAGATATAATCAATACCATGTTTATTATAGCTGGTCATGATGTATCCTATGAGGATATTAAAGACCGCAAGGACCAATGGTACTATGACTGGGCCATGACTCCTGAGCAAGAAGCTAAATGGATGGAGTGGATGGTAGGGTACTTCCGTAAGCATAGGAGTCTTACGGTAAGACATGCAAAAACATCTGCTTCTATGTATAACCTGATGTGGGGCCTTAAGGTTCACCGTCCTGAACTAGAACAAGAAAATGATTAAAAAAGTATTGATTATAATCCTCGTACTGTTAAGTACTTGGGTTGAAGCACAGTCTACGTATAAAGGTATTAGTCTAACTTATGGTACTAGACCAACTATTAGCGATAACTTTAAATGGGATGAAGAAGATGCTGGACTTAGCATTCCTATTCATATAGATGATGATAACACTGTCACCATTTATTCTCAAATAACCCAAAAGTACATTGCTATTAGTTCTGGAGAAACTTTAGATGAGTATTCTACCATGTGGAAGACTATTGATGTTGATGGTAATAGATGTAATATTTATATAACCAACATGAATAATTCAGTATATTTGTTTGTAGAATATAAAAATTACGGCTGGTTCTATGAACTAGCAGAATATTAAACCAACACTTATGAAATTGCACGGAAAAAGAATTCTCATTGAGAAGCCCGTTAAACCTGAGTCTCAGGTGTTATTAACGGATGAGTCTGAAGCTCTTATGGAAAAAGAGTGGATGAAGAGCTGGACTAAGCTCAAAGTACACGCTGTAGGTAGTGAATGTACTATAGTAGAACCAGGTAGTTTGGTATATGTAGGTAATGCTCTTGCAAATGCTGAGATCATTGACATTGATGGTAGCTTATACTTCCTAGTTAACGAAGCTGCTGTTTGTATTACCTGGTAATGTGAAAGAGGTATTAGAAGAACTTGTTATGCAGATGGAGAATTTGCGTAATAACAGAACTGTGCCCTATCTAAACCCATATAAGGGTATAGATGATTGCATTGAGATAGTACAAAGAAAGATAAAGCAGTTAGCTAATGAGTCTGGTAAAAGAAGTAACTAGAAGACAACTTAAGATAACTGAATCAGGTAGAAGCACGGACTTTATTGCTCCTAGCTTTGGACACGGATGTTTATTCAACTGCAGTTACTGCTACATGAAAAGACATAGACCTACCGGATTACAGATTGCAAAAAATGTAGATGATGTATTAGATGCTATAACTGACCATTACCATAATATCAATCCTTATTTATGGTGTTCAACTAATAAACCTAACCAGACACATGAGGATAGAATTACTTATGATATAGGTACTAATGAAGACCTAGCTTTACATGCTAAGTACTATGACTTACAGAAGATACTTGATGAACCTATAGGTAAGACAATGATGTTCTCGTTTGCTACTAAGTATGTAAACTATGATTTGTTACATCTTGATGTACATCCTAGTAGAACCCGTATTAGATTTAGTCTTATGCCGCAGAAGTATGCGGATATACTAGAACCTAATACTAGTCCTATAGAAGAAAGGATATCTGCTATCAATGATTTTATATCTCGTGGCTATGATGTACACATTAACTTCAGTCCTGTTATAGTTACTGATACTTGGTTAGAGGATTACCGGGATTTGTTTATGCTGGTAGATAAGATGGTGTATGCTAGGTACAAAAGAGAAAATGGTATAAAGTCTGAGGTTATCTTTCTTACTCATAATGAGAAGAAGCATGAGTATAATCTTGCTAACAATATACCCGGGGAAGATCTACTATGGAGGCCTGATATACAAGAGAATAAAATCTCTAGTAATGGTCAGTTAAATATCCGCTATGAGCATAAACTTAAGGCGGATTATATCTACCAGTTTAGAGCCTTACATGAGTTACTAATCCCTTGGAATACAATACGTTATATCTTTTAGTATGAAGACACAGTTTAGAAACAGGCATGGTGATGTGATCACCTTTGAGAAAAAAGACAATGTCATAGAGATGACAGGGTTCACTGAGCACTTCCGTCTAGGAGGTTGGCCCGATGAAACAGAGATGCCTAACTATAAGTTCTCCATGATTGACCCTAGCGGTGGACCATACATTACTGCACAAGCAGAATGGCATGGTGAAGAAACTAGCGGTACAGACATGGGAGAATTCTTATATGACTGGCAAGGATTAAAAATTAATTACATAACCGTGGAAGAAGGCATAGCCTATCTCCACCTAAAACCTTAAAAAAATGGTAGAAACAATTGTATTAGCAGCATCTGCTGCATTGGTTATTCTAGGTGCTATCTTTATTAAAAAGCGTTATATCAAACGTCTTGAGGAAGAAATAGAATGGCAACAGGAAAGATATAGTAACCTTGCTAATGCTTACACAGATCATTTGACAGAATTTTATATAAACCAAAGAGCTTCTCAAGCAAAGAGAAGAGGACCTGGAAGACCTAAAGGAAGTAAAAATAAATCTAAGAGTAATGTCAAACCAACTACCCGTAAGTATACGCGCAAAAGTAGTAAATAAGAATCTAGAGATAGATCCATTAGGATCTGCTAAGCTAGGTCTATTTATTAAAGGACTTGAAGAAGGTGATACAGTTATCATTACTTATGAAACACAAACCTCTGATGCTAGTTATGCACAGATGAGTAAGGTTCATAAGCATATAAGAGAACTCGCTAACTATACCGGTGATTCATTTGAAGATATGAAACTCCAGGTTAAGTTACGTGCAGGACTTTGTAGTAATGATGAATGTAGATCCTTTGCAGATTGTAGTAAAGAAGAATTAGCTATGGCTATTCAGGCGTCGATTGAGATTGGGGAGCTTGTGGGTTTTTCTCTGTATTAATCCTTTCTCCTGTTTCTAAATCTATTTCAATTTCTTTCATTAGACCTTGCTCTTCAGCTAAGTCTTCTAGTAGAATTTGAAATGCCATAACGGTATAAATATGATAGGCGAGCGGGGTTTCCTGCTTGCCTTCTTTTATATCTTCCATAATTTGCTTAAAGTGCTCTTTGTCTTTGTATTCAAAGTGTTCACCAAGCATTTTATTAAATCTATAGTAGAAAATACCAGGTATTTCGGCTTTAATGATAGAATCTTTATCAATAACCTTTACCTTTTGTGTTTTCTTCTCTGACATAGTTTTTAATTTATACAAACTTATGACTCAAGAAATTAATATACAAGAAATTAGCCAAAAACTTTATGATAAAGTAAAGGACAAAGGTTGGAATAAGCTTCGCACTTTTTTGTTATCATCTGATATGGATGATATCTTAGAAAAGTTAGTAAAAGAAGTCGAGCAAGGTAAACGCTTTACTCCACCTGTTAAAAGTTTGTTTACTGCATTAGAAAAATGTCCTCTAGATAATGTTAAAGTAGTTATCATAGGACAAGATCCATATCCACAATTAGGTGTTGCTGATGGTATTGCATTTAGCTGTAGTAATACAGGTAAGATTGAGAAGTCTTTACAATATATGCATGCTAGTATAAAAGAAACAGTTGATGTGGGATATGTAGGGAGCGCAGATTTATTACCCTGGGTTGAACAAGGCGTGTTAATGTTGAACTCAGCATTAACTACAACTATTGGCAAGCCCGGTACGCATCAAGAATTGTGGCAACCATTTATCGCTTACCTCCTAGATATACTAACTCATACTAAAGACAATTTAGTATATGTTTTTCTAGGTAAAAAAGCTCAAGAGTTTGCAGATATGGTACCAGATAGTAATCATAAGATTATGGTAAGCCATCCTGCTAGTGCTGCTTATAGCGGTAGTAAATGGGACTGCAATGATATGTGGAATAAGATTAATGAATATCTAGAACAAGATGGCCAACAGAGAATATCCTGGTAAAATAAGAGTAACTGCTAGACTTGATAAGAAGTTTGGAGAGATGTGGTTTATTATATCCGCATCCGGTAGATCTGATGTAGAGAACAAGTGTCTCTATGATGCACTATCCATATTTGGTATCAAGCTGGACACAGCTAAAAAGATTGTAGAAGAAATGAGTGATGACCTTAAACATGGGCGTTACTTTAATATTCATTTAACAGAATATAGAAAATATGAAAAGGAAGAGCAAGAAGCGTGATATAGGTGATCTTAGAGCAGGTATTAATGAAGACCTACTAAGATTAAACCATGAGCTTAACAATGCCGTTAATAGATTTTTTAACAACGCTGTAAAACATATTAGTTTATATAACAATACAGATTTAACTTTTAACAAGTTGGTTATTGGTATTACAGACTTTAACGAGCTTGTTGATATAGTAGAAAGTTTATTTCCAATTGATGCTCCATTCAGTAAGAATATCAGGTATCGTGGTGAAAGAACCGTAGCTATTAGACAAGTTACCTATACTATTGGTGTTGAACTAGGTCTTAGCTACTCTCATATGGTAAGAGTATTGAATAATAGACATGGTGCTAAAGTATCTCACCATTCTAATATGATACACGCCGGATCTGTTGTAACTAATGGTGTTCAGATGGGGGATAGAGTTATATTATCAGTGTGGAATAAAATAATGGAAGCTCTAAACTCTAGGAAAGAAAACTTTGTAAATTTACAGCTAGAAGAATTAAAAAATGAAAGAACTATTTAATCATCTAATAACTGTTGGGGTATCACCCAATGGATATTATCTACTATGGTCTATATATACCGGGGTATCACCTCAAAATATAAAAGTACCATTGGAAATGCGAGCTATGACTCAAAAAGGATTTATTGACAATGAAGGAAAACTAACTTCTAAAGGTTTAGAAATTGTAAGATTTAACTTAGATGTTAAAAATACACTACCTGAAGATGCAAGTGACAACATTGATAAATTTATAAATATATTTCCTAAGGGTAAACTACCTAGTGGTAAACCAGCTCGTGTTAATAAGAAGAATATTGAAGATGCTTTTAAATGGTTTTTTAAAAACTATACGTATGATTGGGACACTATCTTACGTGCAACTTGGTACTATATAGAAACTTATGAAAAGAGTAACTATATGTACATGAAGAACTCACAATACTTTATACGTAAGCAGAATACCGATAAGTCTTGGGACTCTGAGCTTGCTAATTACTGTGAGATAATTATTAACGGAGATGACGAAGAGCAAGCTCCACATTTTAGCGATAACGTAGTATGATTAAAAGATTGTTTACTAGAGAAGGGATGTTAGCAATGATTGTTAGTATCTTTTTTTCCATACTTACTTGGTTCATTACCAATACGTTTATAATTGATATTAGCTTAGGTCAATACTTTTTTATTGAACTTATCTTGCTTTTATTAAATTATTTTTATACATTCGTAATGCAAAAGTTACAACTACCTCGTGCTGAGTAAGTACGGGGTTTTTTATCCTTAGTATATGACAACAAAGAAAAAAAATACGTCCTGGCAAAGCCAGCGCGAAGGATTTCTTGACTCTTTGAAGTACATGAAAGGACGTCAACAAGGCCATATCAAAAGCCTAAAGACACCTTGGGATAAGTTTAATGACGCTACAACTAGCGGATTAGAGTGGAACTCAATGACGGTTATTGGCGGAAGACCGGCAAGTGGGAAAACTTTAATCAAAGATCAAATAGTACGCGAAGCTTTTATCTTGAATAAAGGTGAAAACTTTAGAGTACTGGAATTTCAGTTTGAGATGATAGCACGTACTTCAGCTATTCGTGAATATTCCAGTGTACTTGGTAAACCCTACAAGTACTTATGCAGTGCTTCGGGGACTATTACCGATGAAGATCTACAAGTATGTTACAACTATGCTAAAGAAAGAGTTCAGTACCCCATAGATATCGTGGAGGACCCTTGTACAGTTAATGAGTTCAAAGAAATTATTAAGGACTACATGGAGTACTACGCTGAATCTGATGAAGATGGGGAAAAAGTCTTTAAGAAAACAATTGTAACATTAGACCACTCGCTCTTGTTGAAGAAGGCACCCTTCGAGAAGGACAAGTATGACACGTTGTATAATTTAGGTGAGGCGCTAACGGAACTTAAACGTAAGTATCCAATAGCATTTATTATCTTAAGTCAGCTTAATAGGAACATTGATAATCCTGAGCGTAGTGAAGACGGTAAATATGGTAACTTCATATTAGAGTCTGACCTATTTGGAGCTGATGCTTTATTGCAACATGCTGATACTTTAGTGGGTATTAACAGACCTGGGAAACAAAAGATACGCTTATACGGACCCGATAGATTTATTATCGAGGATGATAAGGTTCTTGTAATGCATTTTATCAAATGCCGTAATGGCGATGCTAGAATGAGTTTCTTTAAGGCTGAGTTTGAGAAAATGAGAATTGTTGAAATGGCTACGCCGCCACAACAAGAAAAGAAAATTAAATTCTAATAAGTTATGTCAATAAGTACAGCAACAAAAGCAGAAAACCCAAAAGACAAAATCACAGAGCTAAGAAAGTACCATGAAAGTACATTTGAAGCTCTTGGCATTCCAGATGCCCTTTACATTCCTAAGTTAATCTATCGCCCACAAGGTAAAGATGAAATGCACTTTAGTATGTTTGTTGGTGAGCTACGTAAAGAACAAGATGTTTATACGGAGGCTGTTAGCCAATCTAAAGATCCTGAAGATATTAATCGCACCTTGTATATGTGGCGTTATAACCCACACTGGTTAGAAGAATATGATACCACCGAGCCTATGGCTAATGGTCAAGTAAGATATCTTATTCCAGCTTCTGAGTTAGTAAAGGTTAACATACCAGGAAAAGTAGAAAAGAAAACCATTGCAACTAAAGGTACACCTGCTGCACCGCTAACTATGGACTTTGATGAAATCTTAGATCCTAATAGTGATGCACCTGTTGATCAATTAACAATCCGCGATTTAGCAGCATTGTTGTTGAAGAAACCTGTTAGTACAAAAAAATGGTTAAATGATTTATTAAAATAATATGGAAATTAAATTGCCTCTAGAAAAAGTTAAGGCTGAATCACATAGTCCTAGCAATCTTATTATTTTCTCAAAGCCTAAGACTGGTAAAACAACCTTGTTTGCCAACTTAGAGAACTGTCTTATTCTTGATTTAGAAAATGGCGCTGATTATATTGACGCTATTAAGATTAAAGCAAGTTCTGTTGAAGAAATTAAACATATTGGTAAAGCAATTAAAGATGCAGGACATCCCTATAAATATGTTGCAGTAGATACAATTACTGCACTTGAGGAGATGTGTATTCCTTACGCCGAGGAACTTTATTCTAGAACACCTATGGGAAAGAACTGGTTTAGTTCTGGTAAAACACAATACGGAAGTATTCTTAGCCTACCTAATGGTGCTGGATATCCTTATCTCAGAGAAGCTTTTACGAAGGTAGTTGATTATATCAAAACCTGGGCTCCTAGAACTATATTAGTAGGACACGTAAAGGACACCATGCTTGAGAAAAACGGTTCCGAGTTTAACTCTTTAGACTTGGACTTAACCGGTAAATTAAAGAGAATCTCTTGCTCAAATTCAGATGCAATTGGTTACTTATATCGCAAAGGCAAAACTAACATCTTAAGCTTTAAAACTTCTGATGAAATTGCTTGTGGTGCAAGACCGGAGCACTTGAGAAATCAAGAGTTTATTGTATCTGAATTAACAGAAGACAATAAGATAAACGTAGATTGGAGTAAAATTTATATTGATTAACCCTAAGTAAAATGATAAGTACAAAAGATGTAATCGGTACTACTGGTGGGACCAGTGTACCTAAAGTAATTCAACCAGGTAACAATGAGTGCACAGTGTTGAATATTAAGCTAGAACCAGCTCGCTTTAAAGAAGGTGGTTATGATATTATCCTTAATGTTGAAGGTCCAGATATGGGCGAAGGCTTTGAGGGTTTTTGGATTAACAAGGACAATGAGTCTTTAGGACGTCACAAAGGTCAAGTAGGTCGCATCCGCGCTACTGAGTATCCTTATGCTGATGGCACTACTAAGACTGGTGTTCAAATTAGCCGTGATAAAGAATTGCTGCGCTTCTTACAAACATTTTGTAAAGAAACTCATAGCTTAGGCTGGTTCTCTGATCAAGATAACAAGCATGAGACTATTGAGTCTTTGTTTGAAGCTCTTAATAATGATAAACCTTTTGCCGGCAAAACTCTTCGTGTATGTGTTGCAGGTAAAGAGTATGTAAACAAAGAAGGCTATACAAACTTTGACCTTTTCTTACCTAAATATAATCGTGGACAAGTTCCATTTGAGACTATTGAAGTAGAGGAAGCAAAGAGCAAAGTAATGCCATTTGATGAGCAAATTCACATTAAGAAGCGTAAAGTAGAAAGTGTGAGTTCATTTGGTGATGATGCACCAGAAGCGCCAAAATCAACTGGCGACTTTGAACTTTAATTTTTAACATGAATAGAAGGGGAGTGCAATGCTCCCCTTTTTATTCAAAAAACTTATAACATGATTAGTACAAAACTACAAGCACTTAGTGCTAACGATATTCCAAGTTATTGGGTGTTTGAACATTATTGCAAGTTAGATACTAAACTTGTTGGTCAGGATGTAAAAATTACTTCACCATTTAATCCTGGGGAAAAGAATCCTAGCTTTTGTATATATGTAAAAGGTAATAGGTATTTCTTTAAAGATTTTTCTACAGATAACGGTGGCAATCATTTGGAGTTCTTAAAGCTTTGGTTTAAGTGCAGTATTGAACATGCTGTTTCAATCATGCTTGAGGACTATAACAAGTTTATGTTAGACAATAATGATGACCGTTATATAAAATCTGAAGGTAGATATGAAGTAACTAGCTATGAAGAAAGAAGCTGGACAAATCTTGATGCGGCGTATTGGACCCAATATAAGATTGATTCTAATACTTTAAATCATTATGATGTAAGACCTCTTGAGTCTTATATGATGGAGAAAGAAAATTGTAGAGATATCAGTATTAAACATGCTTATATCTATGGTTACTTTAGAAGCGATGGAGAATTGTATAAAGTTTACCAACCTAAATCTAAAGATAATAAGTTTCTTAAAGTTAAAAGCTATATTCAGGGGACTGATCAACTTAAGTTTGATAAGCCTAATTTGATTATCGCAAGCTCTCTTAAAGATATCATGACATTATCTAAGTTTGGGTATAATGCGGAGTATGTTGCTCCCGATAGTGAAAATACTATTATCCCTAGTGGATCAATAGCAATGTATAAAGACCGTTATAAAGCCATATGTACTTTATTTGACTTTGATGAAGCAGGTATAAGATCTGCAGATAAGTACAAAAAGTTATATGGCTTGGAAAAAGTAATTCTACCTATGTCTAAGGATATCTCTGATTCAGTAAGAGATTATGGTATAGATAAGGTGCATGAAAATTTATTTCCTTTATTAAAAGAAGCATTAAAGAAATGAGTTGGACATATCAGCATAAAGAGTTCACCGAGGACATGATTCCTGAGGGTGCCATAGGTTTTATATATCAGATGGATGTTATCCTAGATGGTCAATGTAAGTCTTACATAGGTAAAAAGAACTTCTTTGCTGATGTTAAGACTAAGCTTTCTAAGAAGGCTCTGCCTACTGACAAGCGTAAAAAGGCTTACAAACGTGTAAGAAAAACTGTATATCAAAATTACTATAGTAGTAATGAAACACTTAAGGCAGCTCATAAAGCTGGAGTACAAATCAAAAGGACTATCCTAAAGATATGCTACTCTAAGACTGAGCTTTCTTATCAAGAAGTAAAGCACCAGTTTATGTGCGAAGTACTAGAGAAAGATTTCTGGTTAAACGCTAACATACTGGGGAGATTCTATAAACAAAAGTAATTATGGCAAGTATTAAATTAAGTGCACTTATCTCACGTTTACGAGATGAGGGTGTTACCCATGTGGAAATTAATTATAGTGGGTCAGGAGACTCAGGTTCTATTGATGATGTATATATAAGTACTTCTAAAGACTACAACAGAGAAGAATCAGATAGACTACATGCTATCTTTGGTGCTGAGCTCCAAGATTTAGCATACCATATTCTAGAAAATCATTATAGCTGGGACTGGTATAACAATGAAGGTGGTTACGGTAGTGTAAACATTGATGTAAAAACTAGTGACATATATATTAATGGTTATGTTAGAGACATTACTGATGCTAGTACTGAAGTAGATATTGAACAAGTAGATTACTAATGGCTCATCCATATGATCATGCCCGCAGCTCCGTTAATAAATGGGGTGGGCAAATAGAAGATTACATGGATATTCATAACTGGTTTGATGCTACTAAGAAATGGCTAGGTGATAGCCGTCATAGGTTATTCAGACATCATAGTGAAGGTATCTTTGAATGTGAAGCTGTATTTGGTACTTATATAACAAACTCAGATGGTAAAAAAGTTATGGTACGTTATATAGGTGAGCAACATGTAAAAGAAGATTGCAATGGTTATATACCAAGTGCTAAAGAATGGATTACTAATCTAGACAAGCCACCGTTGTGGATGTTAAAAACCCAAAAGATAAATGACTAAAGTTAAGTTAAGTGAAGCAGAGTATACTAACCTACTTAGTATGGCTCGTTCATCAGATGGTGACAACATTAACGTTGCACATAGTATCTTAGAGAATCTAGATGTGGATACTAACATTGTATATATCCTTATGTTATATAAGGAAGCTACTGCTCACCAAAGAGAAAAGCTATTTACAGATGAGATAGTTACTGCAGTAAATAAGTATGCTGTTATTAAAGATCAAAACTTTAAGAATGTAGACTGGGCAACTATTATAGAGATTGCCAAGAAAAGCGATCCTTTACAAGAAGGTTTTGTTATATCTCGTTTTGCTAATGAGATAGAGACACAACTTAAGGACGCAGGGTTTGTCTTTATGAATAATTATAAAATCACTTTAACTAAGAAGCATGGATAAACATGAGAGTCTAGCTAAAGCAAGTAAAGAACTAATGTTGAAGGAGCCTTTTTACGGGCTCTTTCTCATTGGACTAAACAAGCTTTGGGAGAAGAGAGTTCCTACCGCAGGTGTGAGTAAGAACAACATTAACTATCAGCTTACTATTAATGAAGAATTCTGGAATAGCCTGAGTCATGAACACCGTATAGGTCTCTTGAAGCATGAGCTATTGCACATAGCATTCTTCCATCTTACTATGCATGATAACTTTGCAGACAAAAGACTAGCTAACGTTGCTATGGACTTGGAGATTAATCAATACATTGATCCCCAGTATCTACCAGAAGGCGGATGTACTATAGATAATGAAGTATTTAAACAATACAACTTACCTGCTAAGGCTGGTTGTAGAGAGTATTATGAAATCTTATCTAAGGCTAAGAACCAACAGCAGCAAAATGGTGGTGGTAAAAGTAAACTAGAAAAGATTCTAGATGCTATGAGTAATGGACAAAGTCATGATGAAGATGGTGACCCGGTTCCTGATCATAGCACATGGAAAGACTTTGAAGATCTACCAGAAGCTGAGAAAAAGCTTATAGAAAAACAATTAGAGCATACTCTTAAGGAAGTAGCAGAGCAAGTTAAGTCTCGCGGTAATGTACCTGGAGAGATGCAAGGATTGTTAGATAAGATGAGCAGCACTGAGCCACCTAAGTTTGACTGGAAAGGTTATCTTAGAAGGTTTGCGGGAGGTTCTCAAAATGTATTTACAAAGAAGCTTAGAAGAAAATTCAACAAGCGCTTTGAAGATATGGCCGGTCTAAAGATCAAGCCTAAGAGACACATCCTAGTTGCTATAGATACTAGCGGTTCTGTATGTGATGATGAACTAAGAGAGTTCTTCCACGAGATTGATCATATGTATAAAACAGGTACTGATATCACGGTGTTACAATGTGACACTAGGATTAATAGTATTAAGCCATATAAGGCTGGAGACACTGTAGAAATATTTGGGCGCGGTGGTACCGAGTTTGACCCAGTAATAGAGTATTATAATGAGCACGTAGGTCATTATAGCTGCATGATTTATTTAACAGATGGTGAATGCTACTGTAGTGTAAAACCAAGAGGTAAAATGTTGTGGGTAATTTCTTCTAGATCACAGATGAATGATGAACTTCCCGGACCAAAAATTAAATTAAACTAAATAAAATGAGTAAAGCACAATCAACCCAAGTAAATCTTAACACAGACGAGTTAAAGACTTTTGTAAATCATATTGTAGATAACAATAGATATCTGCAGGCTAATGGTAAAGTTCCAGTAGCAATTGCTGTAGAGGGTGAGGCTGGTATTGGTAAGACAAGTACCATCCTTGAGATAGGTAAGGACCTAGGTCTTAATGTTGTTAAGATTAATCTTGCTCAGATTGAGGAGATTGGTGACTTAACCGGTTTTCCTATTAAAGAATTTGAAGTAGCTAAGACTACTGATGATGGGCAGAAGGTATCTAAATGGATACCCGAGAATGTAATGCCAATGTATATTCAGAATAAGTATGTACCAACTGGAGAAAAGCGTATGTCTCATGCTACTCCAGAGTGGATCCAAGGTAAAGAAGAAGGCGGTATCTTAATTCTCGATGACTATACTCGTGCAGATAGCAGATTCTTGCAGGCGTGTATGGAATTAATTGACCGTCAAACTTATATCTCTTGGAAGTTACCAAAGGATTGGCATATCATCTTGACTACTAATCCAGACAATGGTGACTATAATGTTACTAGTATTGACGTAGCTCAGAAGACTCGTTTTATTACTACTAACCTAAAGTTTGATGTAGAATGCTGGGCTCGTTGGGCAGAGCAAAATGAGATTGACTCTCGCTGTATTAACTTCTTGTTGATGCACCCTGAGACTGTAACTCAGAAGACTAATGCTCGTAGTATTACTACTTTCTTTAACAGTATCTCTAGCCTAGAGAAGTTTGAAGATAGCTTACCACTAGTCCAAATGATTGGTGAGGGTAGCGTAGGTGCAGAGTTTGCTACTTTGTTTACTACGTTTATCCATAACAAGCTTGACCAAATGGTTTCTCCTAAAGATATGTTAACGCATACTAACTGGGAGCACATCAAAGGTCAGATGGGTACTGCTATGGGTAAGGTAGATGGTAATGATTATCGCGCAGATATCGCTAGTGTACTAGCACATCGCTTGATTAACTATACTATCCACTATTCTAATGGTAATACTGTAGACCAAAAGATCATTGACCGTGTAACTAACTTTATCACAGATAAGGACTTGTTCACCAATGACCTTAAGTATGCAGTTGTGAAAGGTATTATTAATGGTAATAAGACTAAGTTTACTAAGCTCATGTTAAATAGCGAGATTGTTAAAATGGCGGTAAAATAATGAAAGCGAATTTAACTTCTAATCCGGTTACATCTACTATGTTGGCGCAGCTTCCCTTTATCGGGGAGGCTATGCCCATCATAGCTTATCCTAAAGATACTGTTGTACTATATAACATGTATAGTGTAACCGATGATGATCTACCAAAGATCAAAAAACTATTGACAGGTGGAGACATGCCTACTCTTTCCAAAAAGAGTAAGGTATATGTTCTTCCCAATTGTATGTATACGCAAGTGCATATCAGAGAGATATGTAAGATGCATGGGTTTACTATAACCACTGACATCTCCAAAGCAGACTTATTTGTAGGCAATGAGAATAACATCTTGAATCCTATAAATCATGAGCCTGCACAAACTCTAGGTACTGAGGGTATTGATCTTAAGCACTTCTTTATTAATACTGATTTTGATATTGCTACTGTACAAGCTAAGTTCCCTCAGTTTCCTGATTTGGAAATTCCTATTGAAGGTAAACTATTATTTACCGGCAGGTATTATAACTATAAGGATTCTTGGGGACCGCTATATGCAACAGACCATACTTATAACATAGTATCTGGAGAGTGTGTAGCAATCTTACATAGAATCTTATCAGGTAGTGTACCTGTTGTAAATGAAGAAAGGTTATTCAATTCTATAGAGCGTGTAGTTATAGACTCGGATATATATAATACCCTAAATATTATGTTTGAGACTAGCGGTAATGATGACCGAAGCTTAGCTGCTGAGATGTTATTTAACTGCGACTATGATAAGTCTAGACACTATATAGTAAAGCTTCTTAAAGAACATAGTTACCGTATTGAGTCATCTATGAATAGGAAGAACCTAGATATATTTAGAAAGAGCTTTAATATTAGTTCTATTAATAGGCAATCATACAAAGATACTCTTAAGTACTTACTTGACCATAAGTGTCTTACTGAGGATAACTATATGGAGATTCTTTATGATGAAGCTAGGGAACAAACCAAGTACTTTAAAGATAACCTAGAGAAACTTAGAAACTTCTTTGGTGTAGACATTATGGTAACTAAGTCTTACCAAGATTATATTAACGAAAATACTCCTAAAAATGAAGAGAGCAAAAGCGTTGCGCCTAATGACGGAAACTAGTTCTAGTTTTAAACTAGATTTAGTAGATATATATGTAAACGATAGCGGTGTACCAAACTCTATAAGAAGGATAACGTGGTATGGAGAAAGTACACCTGTATCATGTATACAACAAGGTTTAGACCTGACTAATGTAAAGTCTATATACTTTACCCCTAAGGTAAATATTCCTAGAGAAAGGGTCCGTCCATTTCTTGAGGACAAAGGGATTAAGATTGTAAGAGATCTTAATAAAGCAGATGTAATTATTACGTGTCAAGATTTCTATGACTCTAACATTAAGCACAGTTATAATGACTATGTTAAAGTAACCGGCCTCAAGTATTTCTTATCTAACTTTAAGGATACTTGTAATGCTCAAGAAATACTTGCACAAGTAAACGCTTATCTTGCTACTGAGCAGATTACTTATTGCATACTAGACGACAGAAATAAGCTTAATGTTATTTATAAAGATCATCATAAAATGCCTAGTAAGTATAAAACTTACTGGGGTAATGGTTATGAGTATCGCTATGAAGATGCTGACTTTAATCATTCACCTATAAGTAGGAATAGTATGAGTTTTATAGAAGACATTAGTATCTATACTCCACCGTTTTCTGCTAAGGCTTATGACCAGAAAGATTTAATCAGCTTACTTGGTGAAACAGTAATAGACAAAGAAGCTTATGAATCCGTAAGATCTATGTTTAAAAGTCAAGATAAAACTAATCACCTTATGGGTCTAACCATTATGGCCAACAGTAACTATGAGCAGAGCTTTATGTATCTTGCTTTGTTACTAGAGGAGTTTGGTAGAGGTATTATAGATAACCACAGTTATAAGAACACTGTAGCATTTAAATCTCTTACTAAGTGGATGGGTTATAACAAGTACAGATTTGATAAGGATAGAATCTTTGACATTAGTATTGAGAAAGGTTTATTAACTCCCGAGCTACTAGATATAATCAAGAAGGAGTATGCTGAAGGTTCTGCAACTTATAGTAACCACTATGAGGTTGTAGACATCCGCCTTACTCCAGAGGCTCAAGCAAAAGTAGATAAAATATTTAAAGACAAAGGATATGTTGACAGACTTTCAAGCGGAGGAGAACTTCTACAGCAAGAAGTTTCACTTTAGTTATTCAGGGATGAACAAGTTATTGTTCTCCCCAAGATCATTTTATAATCACTATATCCTTAACCAAAGGGAGGACAAAATGGAGCAGCACCTAGTTGATGGGTCGCTGCTTCATTGTCTACTTTTAGAAGAGAATAAGTTTGATGAAAAGTTTGTAATATCACCTGGCAAACTTCCTGGAGATAGTGCTAAGAAAGTTCTTGACACTGTATTCACAAGGGCTTGCAATGATGGTACTAGTGACTTATCTTTGGACATGCAAGAATTTCACATACTTGCTGTGCTACAAGAAATAAATTTGCATCAAAGTCTTAAGACGGATGCGCAAAGAGTTGAGAAATTAATAACTGCTGAAAATGTAAGCTATTATGAGTTTCTCAGAACTAAGGGTGACAAGCTTGTTATTGATAACGAGACCCTGGAAAGAGTAAAATTATCTGTGGATGAGGTTAAGCAGAATCAAAAAGCATGGAGCTTGCTTGGAATTGGTGACCCTAATTCAAAAAGTGAGGTGCCACTCCTAGCTGATCTTGATGACCATAAGTTTGGCCTTAAAGGTATAGTAGATAATATTCGTGTATCCCACGAAGAAAAAGTTATCTATATCACTGACCTGAAGACTACAGGTAAATTATTGCAGGATTTTCCTGACACAATTGAGTATTACAAATACTGGTTGCAAGCAGCTGTATATGTAAGACTTGTGAGAAAATCTATGCCTGAGTTAAGTACCTACGGTATTAAGTTTCATTTCATAGTGGTTGACAAGCTCAACCAAAGTTATGCATTTGAAGTTAGTTCTGTAACACTTAGAGAATGGCTAGATAGATTAGATGAGGTGTTAAAAGTTGCAGACTACCATTACACATCTCGCAATTATGACTTACCTTATGAATATAAGGAAGGCAACGTAATCTTGTAAACTATCAAAAATGATTAGTGAATTGTATACTGAGTATTTTCAAAAGTCCCGGGCATTTTTGTACCCGCTTTTGGGAATTAGAAGAGGTGCTGTAATAACTCCTATGGAAACATATGTAGCATGGGAGGATGAGTTTCTTGCAGAAGATAGGAAGCTTATACTTACATATCACCTAAGGGAAGATAAGGAGTTCTCAGATTTTGAGAAAGCCAAGTTACTTGATAACAGTTTGCTTTGTGACTTTAGAGAAACAAACCATAAAGTTGGTGTATATATCTTTGATTTTGAAGGTTTTGCCAATGATTGGGATTGTTTTCTCAAAGGTCATTATGCTAAGATGTCTGCACCTGTAAAGAGGCGTATCTTAGAGTTCTTTAAAAACAATCATAGTAACTATAAATATTTAGATAGTTATCTTAACCCTGAAAAATACTTTAACTCTTACGCAGAACTACTTAAAGTTCCGGTTGAAGTACTACATGAAGTTGGTGAGTTATGCAGCCCACCAGATTTAAAGAAAGAAACTCTAAAGCTTACTGCTGAGGAGCTGATTAATTTTAATATCTTTGAACAAAAGTAATTTATGAAAAACATGATGTTGATTACCTCTAGTACAAAAGAGGGAGAAAAAACCTTTAAATTAATTCCTATTGCTGAAGAGTGTCCTTACATTGAAGGTATCTTTTATACAGGCAATAAAATTCTAGCTCTTATTGGTGTTAATAAGAAAGATATCTTTCATATGATGCCTAAGTTAGATGCTAACGGTGATCCAGAATTTCGCAAGGTTCCTGCTAAGGATGGTGTACCTGTTAAACAGGAGCGCCGTGTAATTGAAACTTACCAAGAATATTACTTGGAAGAGCGTGCTGAGATTGAAGGGTTTATTAAGCATTTTGCTATTAATGCAGATACTTATAACTATACTCAATACTTAGACATGCAAGTTAAAGAAGCATAATATAGAGAGGGAGCAATCCCCCTTTATTCACTTAATTACGGGGGAACAGCTTAACTGAACATATGTATATGAGACACTGGGTAATGGATTATGAAACCCTAACAAATTGTTTTGTTGCGGTATTCATACACTACAAAGAAGAAGAGCAAAAAGTATTTGTCGTTCATAAGTCTAAGAATGATTTTTATGCTCTGTGGAACTTCCTACATACATGCAAAGAAGATAATGAATGGCATGTATCATTTAATGGTTTAGCATTTGACTCCCAAATCACTGAGTATATCATGAGGCAAGGAGAACAGCTTATTGATTTACCAGGAGATGAAATAGCTAAGGCTATATATAGGAAGGCCCAAAATGTTATTGAGCGTAGTAACAATAATGAATTCTCGGAGTATCCTGAGTGGAAGTTATCTGTTCCACAAATTGATTTATATAAACTAAATCACTGGGATAACAACGCTAAAAGGTCTAGTTTAAAGTGGATTGAGTATAGCATGGACTGGCATAATGTACAGGAGATGCCTATACATCACACTACTGTTATTGAAACACAAGACCAAATAAATAGTATTATATCTTATTGTATTAATGATGTTCTTGCTACTAAAAAGATTTTACATCTTAGTAAAGAGCAGATTGCATTACGCAAAAATCTTACAGAGGAATATAATATTAACTTATATAGCGCATCTGAGCCAAGAATCTCTAAGGAGTTGTTTGCTTCTTTCTTGAGTCAAGCCCTTGGCATGAAAAAAGCCGAGCTTAAATCACTAAGAACAAAGCGTGGGGTGATTGCGGTTAAAGATATCATACTTGATTATGTAAAGTTTAATCGTAAAGAATTTCAAAATCTTTTAGAGAAGTTTAAAAGCCTTAACATTGATGCTAGTAATACCAAAGGTGCTTTCAAGTATACAATGACTCATAAAGGAGTTAAAACAGATTTTGGTTTTGGTGGTGTTCATGGTGCTAATAAAGCGGGTATATATAAGAGTCAAGATGGTATGATAATAATGACGTCTGACGTTACTAGTTTTTATCCCAACCTTGCTATCCGTAATAAATGGTCGCCGGCACATTTACCAAAGAATATTTTTTGTGATCAATATGAGTGGTTCTTTGAAGAAAGAAAGAAGATACCTAAAAAAGATCCAAAGAATTATGTGTATAAGATTATTCTTAATAGTACTTATGGTTTAAGTAATGATGAGAATAGCTTTCTATATGACCCTGAGTTCACTATGCGGATTACTATGAATGGTCAGCTAAGTTTGATGATGTTATATGAAATGTTATCAGATGCTATTCCAGGTAGTATTCCAATCATGCAAAACACAGATGGTCTTGAGATGATGATACCTGAGACATATAAAGCTAAGTATCTTGAAGTATGTGATGAGTGGGAAAAGATTACTAATCTTCAGCTCGAGCATGATCAATATGACAAGCTTGTTTTAGGAGATGTTAATAATTATATCGCAGTCTATAGTGAGAAAGAAGTAAGTAAAGAAGACTGGGAAAGTATTAAGAAGAAGTCGCCGCACTATGTGTTTGCAGAGCGTGACGGTAAATATTTCTTTAAGGCAACCAAGTGTAAAGGTAGATTTGAGTTTACCGATTTGGCGTTGCATAAGAATAAAAGCTTCCTAGTAATACCAAAAGGTATATATAATTATTTTGTTCATGATATTATCCCAGAGCAGTATATAAAAACCAATAGAAACATATTTGATTTCTGTGCCGGTGCCAAGATAAAAGGCGATTGGTATTTTATAGAAACATGCTTTAGGAGTAATCAACGTTATGATACAGAACTACAACACATTGTAAGGTATTATATATCTAATAGAGGCTGTAAGATAATCAAGCATAACAAAATAGATAAGCGCCAAATTCAGCTTGAAGCTGGTAAATGGATGCAGACTGTTTATAATGTACACGATGAAAAGCCTTTTGCTCAATATGATATTAATGAAGATTACTATCTACAGAATATCTATAAAGAGATTGAGCATATTACAAAAGCAAAGCAGAAATCACAATTAAGTTTATTTTAAAATGAGTAAAAGAATTCCAACGGGTATTACCCGCGAGTACTTGGAGTCTGTAGCCCTACCTAACCACGGTGGGCGCTACACTCCTATTAGCCATAAATCTATTATAGATAAAGTTCATGAGGAACTTACAGCACGTGGCTTTAATGTAGAACAAGAACTTTACCGCGCAAGTATTGGTGGTAATGTTGCAAATGGTATGTATATACTAGACCAAGGATCTGATCCTGATATGAAGATGATGTTTGTATGGGGTAACTCGTATGACAAGTCTATGAGATTTAAATGCGGTATCGGGGTATATATACCAAAGACTGGTAACTATATTTTTGCCGGTAACTTATCTAGCTATGCTAGAAAGCATACCGGTAAGGCTGATGAAGAAGCTATTCAAATGATTCAGACTCAGCTTAACATGGCTAATGCTCACTATACTGAGTTGGTACATGCAAGAGATATGTTAGTTACATCTAGTGCTACTATACGTACATATTCTGAATTAACAGGACGTATGTTTATTGAGGAGCAATGTCTTAATAAAGAGCAGGTATCTTCAGTGCGTGACCGTCTAGTTAATGAAGTTGCCCTATTGGACAACATAGCTTGGTCTAATGCATGGAACTACTACAATTCTGTAGCTACAGCTTTGCGTATGTCACATCCTAAGAACTGGTTTGAGGATCAAGCAGCATGTCATAGTCTTATTACTAAGTACTTTGCACTTGCTACTTTGACTGAAGAACCTATAGAAGATGTACAAGATCCTGTACAAGATATTGTACAAGAACCTGAGAATCAATTGAGTATTTTTGATGTCATTCAAGATGTTGAAGAACCATGTCTTGATCAAGCTAACTCAGTTGTTGTTGAAGAATTTCCACAAGAATTTTTTGAAGCTCAAACAAGTGAACCTGAAGATGATTTTAGTATCTTTGGTGAACCAACAACGTATAATTTACCAGATTTATGACAAGAGAAGAATTTAGCAAGAAGGTAGAGAAGCGGATTAATCTAGTCCGCCAAACTCTATTAACCAAGCATAAAGAGTACGCTAAAGATGATAATGTATTCAGAAACTTTGATGAAGCTGCGGGGGGATTTTCCCTCCACAGCACATCAGCTGAAGTTCT
>Ga0172367_10002926_pt1 | contig 22833 bp, 18 predicted proteins | sample Lak10m_FD_114542 | JGI IMG/M metagenome (GOLD analysis project Ga0172367, IMG submission 114542) | Freshwater microbial communities from Kabuno Bay, South-Kivu, Congo - kab_022012_10m | ecosystem: Environmental > Aquatic > Freshwater > Lake | place: Democratic Republic of the Congo: South-Kivu... | reverse complement strand
TTTACAAGAAAAAATTTCATTTTTTACAAAAAAAAATTTCATTTTTTACAAGAAAAAATTTCATTTTTTACAAGAAAAAATTTCATTTTTTACAAGAAAAAATTTCATTTTTTACAAGAAAAAATTTCATTTTTTACAAGAAAAAATTTCATTTTTTACATTTATAAATTATTGTATTATTTTTTTATAAATTATTGTTTTAATATTATTTTCTATTCTAATAAATTTTACCACATCATTAATTCTAATTCCAATTATTGTTAAATTTTGAGTTAATTTCATTTTTTGTAATTCATCTAGGGTTTTACTGCAAAATATTTTTTTTAAATTATTTTGTTCTTCTAAATTTAAAATTTTTACGGGAAATGATTTTTTTGATAATTCATTATCATAAATATAATTTAAAAAAAATACTTTATTAAAAAAAAATATTGTTTTATTGATTTCTTCATGTTTATTACATTCGCTTGTTATTTTTTCATATATTATAATATATTCAAAATTTTCTTTTTTCAAATGTAAAAAAGTATTAAACGTTTGAATATTTAATTGTTTGACAAAATAAATATAAGTTTTATCTTCTTTACTAAATAAAAAATAATTATAAAAATTTTCTTCATTAGTTAAAAATATTTTTGTATCAAAAAAATTAAAATCCGTGCCTTTAAGTCTATGTCTAAATATAAAAAAACGATTTAAATTTGAAATAATTATAATTTCCATTTGCAAACCATTAAAATTTTTTTTTTTAATAAATAAAAATTTTTAATATTTTTAAAAATAATAAGAAAAAAATGTCGAGATTAAAAAATTTATCACCAAAATTTGATATTAAAAAAATAACAAAAAAAGAAACTTTTGATAAATTAATAATATTTATCGAAAAAATTTATAAATTATTTAATTAATTTTTTTTCTTTTTTAAAAAAAATTGAAAGAATATTATAAAAATCTTTCAAATTTATTTGTGTTTCTTCAATATTATATTTTTTTAATTTAGTTGGGAATGGAATAGTGTGTGTTTTTATATATCCATAAACGGTAATTATATTAAATGATGGATTAAACAAATAAATATTATTAAATTGATTTTCTGCAATGATATTATAAATATATTCTAAATTAGTTCCCATAATAAATATTGTTCCATCATAAATAAATGCATTTTTTCGTTGTTCTTTATAACTATCATTTTGAATTTTTAATAATGAATATCCTTGACGATATGCACATTCTTCTGAAATATCAAATTTATTTAAAACTTCTTTATTATTTTTATAAATATAATTACAAAATTCTTGAATTGCGCGATTATGTTTATCGTTAGTTAAAATTAATTTATTTAAAATATCAACGTTGAATCTATATCTTTCTATTACATTTTCTTTTGCTTCAATCCAAAATAATTGCCAATTTAAAATATTTTCTCGTTCATGTCCCGAACGATCAATTATTTTAATATTTTTTTCGGAAAATTTTTTATAAAAATCCTCATTCAATTCAGAAAATAATAAAATATAAATTTCTTCAAATTTATCGGCTTCTGGTATATTTAAATTATAAATTTTGTCAATAGGTGATTTATCAACATTGTAAAATATTTCACATGAATTTACAATAATGTAATTTATAAATATATCTTCATAATAAACAATCATTTTATATATATAAAATGTTAAAATAATTTTAATATTTTTGTGAAAATTAATATTTTATTTTTAAAATTAAAAGAAATTTTAATTTTAAAAATTTATATATTATTTTTAAAAAAAAACAAAAATATAATTAATATTTTTTAAAAATATAATTAATATTTTTGTTTTTTAAAAATATGCAATAAATTTTTTTTTAAACATAAATCTATAAAAATAATATATAAATTTTTAATAGTTAATTTATTTTTACAAAATGATTACCGAACCAACTTTTAATATAATATTTATTTTATTTAATGTAATATTTTTTTTTATAAATATATTTATTTATAAAAAAATTAATAATAAAAATAAAAACCAAAAAAAAATACAAGAAATTAGTTTTAAGATAAACTCAATACCGGAAATTAAACGATGTAATTCAAATAATAATTTAACAGAAACACAAAAATGTGTTGAATATGAAAAATTACATGAAATTGATTTTAAATTAACAACCCCACCTCCGGTATTTAAACAAAATCATAATAACAATGAAAAAAAAGATGAACAAAATTTAAATATTTTAGAACAAACTTCTCAATTTTTAATTTCAGAAGTTATGGATACACAAAAAATGACGGAAGAATCTTTAAAGAAACAAAAAAATATAAAAATGCACATTAATATTTGTGCTATTTGTGATAAAGATTATCATATGAATTTTAAATGTAATTTGATTGAAAGTTTAACCCCTGACGTTTTATTAAAAATACTTTATGAAAAAAATTTGTGTAAAATTTGTTTTAGAGGAGGTCATTTACCAAACATTTGTCCTTTTTTTAATGCCTTAAAATGTAAAATTTGTAATAAAACACATAACACTAAATTGCATTTAACAACTTTCAACAATTATTCCAAACAAAATTTAATTAATCACGCGCCGATAGGGCAATTGAAAAATGATTTTTTTATAAATTCAATCAATAAAAATAATACTTTAATTGAAAATAACGAAAATTATTCAGTAATAATGCCAGTTATTAAAAATGATTCAATTGAAAAAGAAGATGTTTTTTCTAAAACAGTACAAGATGGTTCAATTGAGAAAGATGATTTTTCTAAAACTGTACAAAATAGTTTAATTGAGAAAGAAGATGTTTTTTCTAAAACAATACAAGATGATTTAATTGAAAATAAAATCAATTGTAAAACATCACAAAATGTTATAACTGAAGATTTTTTTGAATATGATTCAGACGAGAGTCTCGAATCATTTGAAGATGAATTGAATTTAAATTATTACCACGATGATTCAACATCATCGAATGAATTGGATATAGAATAAATATGTCAAAAAATATTTAAGTAAATTTTAAATATAATAATTTTAAGAAAATTTTTGAAATTAAATAATTTTAAAATAATAATTATATTTTTTAATAAAATGTCAAATCAATTACCGGGAAAAAAATAATAATTGTAATTTTTAAAATAAATAAAACACAATATAAAAATTAATTCATTTTTTTGAAATTGTATAATTTTTTAAAATTTTCAATAAAAAAAAAGTATTTTCAAAATTGATTTTTTTGAAATTGTATAATTTTAAAAATATTTAATTTTAAGATAAAAGTTAATTTTTTTATTGAAAAATTAACTTTATTATAATAAAATAAACAAAGTTTTTTGTAAAAATGTTTCTATTCATCGTTTGATAAAATATAACTTTATATTACATATTTTTGCATGTTCTTAATTAGGAATTGCTAAAATTTAATTTAAAATTTATTTCTTTAATCGCGTAATATATTTTTAATATTTAAAAGTTTTTTTAATAAAATAAATCAATTTTGGTCTTTGATTTAATATAATTTTTTATAAAATATTTTTAAACTTTTAAAAGTTTAAATAAAATCGAATTTGAGCTTTTTGATGAATTTGTTTTTAAACTTTGAAAAAATATATTTACATAAATGGTGATCGTCACATATTAGATTGGATAGTTTAATATTATTTGATGAAAAATTTATCGCAATGTAAAAGCTAACTAAATTATTTTACTTGTATTAAATAATTTTTAAATCCAACTTATCTTAACAACTTGATCGATAATCATAGTTTTTGGTGATTAAAATTAATTAAACAGAGTATTACAAATTTATATTCAAAAAATATTAAAATATTTTTACAAATGAAATTTTTAAACTTTTTTAAAAAAATTCTGACAATTTTAAAATAAAATTTTGACAATTTTTATTAATAAATAATAAATTTTATCATACAGGACCGCATCTTTTGAATAAAAATACAATATTGATTTTCTAATGGACGAAATAAATTTGTTAATAATTCTGAATTCTTTTTTTAAATTATTTAAATGTGTAACAAAAAAAATATATACGAAATTTCCTTTTTGAATATAAATTAATTTATATTTAATGAAAATTTTTTAATGAATTTATATAATTTAATAAATAAACATTAACATTTTTAAAATGATTTTTTTAAAATAAATTCAAATGATATGTTTATTGACATAAAATTGGTTAATAAAAAGTTTTGCGAATATTCTAAAATTTCATAACAACTTTGCGCCATTACAATAACAATTTTTAATTTAAATTTTTAAATAAAGTGTTTATTAAATAGTAGTATAAATTACTTTTTAAAATTTATAACGATAATTTTTATATAAATACTAAGAATCAATTTCCATATTTGTTATAAAAATTTTTTTTCATTTACTTTTAAAAAAATATTGTTTTTGTAATGTATCATTAATAAATTATACAAACTTTTAAAACATTTTATTGTTATCGTAGTTGTGGATTGATTAATAGAACGTTAAACATGGTGTTTTTGAACTTCCATTAATTGAATGTTAAAATCAGATTGAATATTTTTAAATTAATCTTTAATGGATCTAGTTTATAATAAAAAATTTAAAGCTCAAAGTTAAATAGTATAAAAATAAAAATCATAAACAACAAATTTAAAATACAAAAAATATTATAAAATAATTGGTAAAGTATCAATTCTCATTTTATGAGAATTTTTTTTAAAAATTAAATATTAGAAATTAGATTATTTAATTTAATAATTTTATTTTTTGTATATCCAATTTTTAAATTAAGAATTATAATTGTATTTTTATTTTCTAATTCATTTTTGAAAATTTCTTTATTTAAAATTAATTTATTTTTAATATTAAGAAATAATTCAATTTCTTTTGGTGTTGGACTAATTTTAAATTCTGTTGTAAAAATTTTATAAAATTTTACAACATTAATATTCCAAATATTTGCCCATCGTTCAATTTGTAATATTTTTAAATCGGAAATAATTTTTAATATTTCATTTTGACATTTGAATTTTATAATTTTATTTTCATAATTTTTAATTTTGTTTTGATAATCTAAAATTATTTTATTATTTGATTCTTCAAATTTTAACATTTTTCTAATAGAATATTTTTGAAAAGATATTCCTTCTTAATTAAATTTAAAAAAGATTTTTTATTAATCAAAATATTCTAATTGATTTATATTAAATTATTTTTAAAATTTTAATTATTTAAATTAAAATTAAATATTAATAAATTGTGAAATGGAATGTTTTTCCGAAGAAAATTTATTTCATTTTTTACATGAACTTCCTTTTTTAAAGAAAAAAAAAGAAAAAATGTTTAATTTATTTTTAAATTTAAAAAAGCATCTAAATTGCTGTATTAATGTAAATTTTTTTATTCAATTTTTGTATTTTTTTATAAAAAATACACAACCTCAATTTTATTTAAGTTTTTTAGAACAAGGATATTTTAAATTATCTTTAGATTTAAAAATTGATACCATAATTTATTTATCCTATAATTCCGATATGTATGTTGATATTATTATAAATTTTTATAATGATCTTATTCAGAATATTTTTGATATTAAACAATATAAATATATTTGTTTTATTGATTCAATATATTATAAAACTATTTTAGATTCTAAAACAAGAAATATAAAATATATTCCAGATAAAATTATATTAAATAATATTGATAAATGTTTTCATAAATTCGAAAATTTAGATAAAATAAAATGTCTTGATAAAATAGTTTCTATAAAGGAATTATCTGAAAAAGAAATTGAATTTCTTGAATCACTTTTAAAAAATTCAGAATATATAGGAAGAATTATTGATATTTTTTTAAAAACAAATAATATTGCACTTATTTCTAAAGCTTATTCATTAATTTATGACACGGATTCTTATTATGAATCAAAAAACGCCGTTCATTTTTTTAAATTATCTGATGAATTGATCGAAAAAATACACAATCAAAAAGAATTGGATAATAAATTTATAAGTTCAATTCATGAATTTGTCGAATTGTCAAAAAAAATATCATTAAATGAGGAGGAAACAAATAATAATTTGAATTTAATTAAATTCTTAATGATTTCGAATTATAAATTACAAAATATAAATATTAGTAATATATTTACCTATTGTTGGCTACAATTTAATAATGAAGAAAAAATAAAATTTATTGAAGAAATGTCATCAATTGATAACGATAATGAAATTTGTGGATATGGAATTATTGTAAATATGGTCAGTTGGTTAAATTATTTTGATTATGTTAATAATTTAATAGAAAATGAGAATGAAATTGAAAATAAAATAAAAGAATTAAAAAAAATATATCCCGACGGTCATGATATTTGGATAGATCCGGAAAAAATTAATAAATTATTATAAAATTTAAATTTTATAAAAACAGTTTTATTTAAAATAAAAATGAATTATTACATGATTATCCCCGAGGCTTATAATTGGGAAATAGGAGTTCCCAAAGATTTTGATTACCGAAATATTTTTGGAATATATTTGAATATGGCATTTGTTTTTGGATTCCCAACGGAAAAAATATTTAACAAAGATGATTTTCATAATTGTAAACATCTTATTCCAATAAAAATTAATCAATTTGTTAAAGTTATTGATTTTCCAAAAATATCACCAATTCCTGAAGAATTAAAAGACTCAAATAAATTTATTTATTCATCTTCATTTTCAAATATTGAAAAAATTCGCGTTTATTATGTAGAAGAAATATAATTCTGAAATATTTTTTGTCAATGACAAAAAACTAAATTTTTATTTTTGATAAAGAGCCAAATATGGTATGGTATCAAATGGAAATTCTTTTATTTCTAATATTTCACTTTCTTTTGTATATTTATAAAATTTATTAAACCTTCTAAAATACAAATTATTTTCATCAATTTTATCATCTTTAATCAGTTTATCTGAAATAACAAAACCGATTAACTTATAATCGGCTAATTTTTTAAAATCCTGATACCAACCTGGATTTAGATATTCATTTTTGAAAAATTGTTCAAAAAAATATTTACCATTTCTATTTGTATAAATATTCTTTATACTAGCTAAAGAAGGATGTTCACTTACAATAAATTGTTCTCCTAAATTATTTAAAAAAATATAAATATCTTCTCCTTCACCTTTTATATTTTCTATATATTCTGATGTGATAAAATATTTATTATGTTTTGAAATATCAATATTTAATTTGCTTAAATATTTAGAGTTAAATAAAGTCTTCTTATTATAAATAATTAAATAATTTTCATCATAATTTGTAAAATCTTTTGCGAAATAACCATGATTAATTGTTGAAATTTTATAACCTTTTTTACTCAATTCTTTAAATTCGTTATTGACCCCAGATACATTGGGGAATGGATTTTTATTTTTATTTTTTGGACTTTTATGAATATGTTTTATATCATCATTTTCTTTAAAATATTTATAACTATCAGAATTTATTATTAAATTATAAAAACATTTAATATTAAATGAAGTATTTATAAATATTACTTTAAATATTTTTATTTGTTCAATAGATTTTGGAATAATTATCGTTTCGTGTTCGGACATGGTAATTAAATTATTTGTGCTTTCCAATAATCCATTAATTCGTTCGGGAATTTTTATCCCCTTCATTTCATGACATTCATAAACCATTCCAGGAACTAAAAATGTACGATAAATTATTATTTTATTATATTTTGATAAATGTTCCATTATTTCCATAGAAATTTCATTTATTATTATTAATATTGATTCGGACCAATCTTTAGGAATATCGTTAAATAACCCAATAAATATTTTTTCTTTGGTCGTTGGTGTATTTATCAAATCAGGATTAAATAAAATATCAATTAAATTGTGATTAGAGAATTTTAATTCCTGACCATAAATATTTTGAAATAAAAATGTAAATGGATTAAATGATGTAAATATATCATATTTCGTGAAATTACCTTTACTAAAAACATCTAATAATTGCCAAAAATATTCATTTGTTTTTGTTCCAAAAGATTTTTGAAAGGAAACATTATCCAAAAATTCTTTAAATTTTATTTCATTCTGTTTTATCAGTAAATTTGTATTTTCTGAAGGAACGGGCCAAAATTGTTTTATATTATTAAAATCAACTTTGGTTAATTCAATATTAAATACTTCAATCACAGGATATTCTTTGTTCGTTTGATAACTAAAATCATCGGCCAAGTGACCACTAAAACTAAGTTCACTTTTTAATGAGTCATCGCTATCGTAATCTATATTATAATTTTCATTTTCATCACTATCATATTTTTCTTCAATATAATCTGCCGAACTTCGATCATAATACATTTTATCGATATGGATTTGATTATCATCGATAAAATCATTAGAATAACCATATTTATCAAACTGTTGTTGGAAATTTAATATTTTATTTTTTGTAAATTTAACATATTTAACAGTTTTTAAAAAATCATTTTCAAAATCAGATAAATTATCAAAATGATTATCCAATTTTATAACATTATCAAAATATCCTAATTCTTTAATAAAAGCTTTTAAATTAAATTCATATTCTAAAATATTTTCCACGAATGTATTTTCAATCGTAATAATATATCCATGATCTAATTCATTTATTTTTAAATATTCTGATTGGATTGCTTTTAATTTTTTATATTCGTTAAATAATAAATGTATTTCACTTGGATTTATTTCTTTAATTTTTTTGACAAATTTCATTAAAGATTCTTTTGATTTACAAATAGAATTCACACTAAAAAATATGGTCATGTAATCGACTGGTCCATCTATTTCAACATCTTCAAAATTTGAATGAATTAAGTCTATATTCGCTGATGAATTTTTTTGCCTTTCTTGAAATATTTTAACCATATTATCATCTCTTTCAATTGCAAAAATTTTTGAAAATTTTTCCCATTTATTTATATCACCTCCTTGACCTGAGCCAATATCAACCAATACACCATTTAAACTATTTAAAATATTTTGTTTATAAAAATTAATAACTTTTTTGGCCATAATTATTCCTTTACCATTTATAATATCTTTAATATTTAATCTTGTTAATAAATCATTTGATTTAAGAACTTTTTCGGGATTACCATAATCCTTTTCGAACCTTATTTTTATTGGATAATATTTATTTTTAATATTTATTACTTCAGCAACAAATAATAGAATATTAAAATCATATTCTAAATATTTTGTTGTTCTTTCCAAATTAAGATTTATCTCTTCTTCGAAATTTATAGGATTATTATGTAATTGATTTTTTATAATAATATCTAAAGTGTTTAATTTTGGAGGTTTTAATTTTATCGGCGCTGATGATTTATAATTATAATCATTTGGTTGCAAAATTACACCATCCAAATTTTTGGTCAACAACATGTTATCATATACTACTCCAATATCTTTCATATTTTTGACTTTAATATAATCTTTGATAGCAAATTTATATTCTTTTACTGTTTTAAATAAACTATTTAAAAATGGAATATATGTTTTAATTAAAGCTAGTCTATTTTCAAATTTTGTATTATTTGTGATTAAATCAAAAATATTTATTTCATTTTTAAATAGTTCACAATCAAATATTAATCTAAAATTAAACGGATTTTGAACTGAAAAGGGATTTAAAATTCTTTTTTTGGTGCCATCAAGATAAATTATAAAAACGCCTTTTTTTGTATCAATAAATAATATAACTCTTTCACCATCCAATTTATTTGTAATATAATATTCTGTTTCTAAAAATTCTAAAACATTTTTTTGAGTTATTTGAAAAGGCATAACTTTATTTACAAATGATTTTGGGTAATTAATTATTTTGTAAATATCAGTTTTTGTATTTGAATCAATTAATTCATAATCATTTTTAACATTTTGCATTAATTTTAAAATAAATAATACCGCTTCTTTTAAATTTTCTTCTGTATAAATTCCGTCTCGGCGTTTTTCTAATTCTATTCTATATTTAATTTTCGGAAAGGAATTTTCCTTATTTGATAAATCTAGAGTTACTGCCATATCTAAAATAAAATTATGCAAAGGATGCAACTTGGGCCTGGAATAAAACGAAAAAGAATTTTTATAAAATTTATCTGGATTTTTATAAGTTAAATCTAATAAATTTCGCTCTAAACTTTTAACAACTTTAAAATTCCAATAATTATTATATTTTACATCAAGCGTTTCTTTTGTTTGATGAAATGGTAATTCATCATTATCATTGATAAAATTATAAGTTCTCTGTTGAAGGGTTTCATTAATATTTTCTCTATTAACTAAAGAAAATCGATTAATATGAAACATTGTATCTGTATTTTTTAAACAATATTGAAATACATTGCCGAATTCTATACCTGTAATATATTGAAATCTTATTTCAATTTCTTCATTGTTTGTTTTTCTTATAAAAAATTCTTTCCAATTGTTTAACTGAAGTGATTCATACTTGAAATTAATACGTTCTGTTTTTACAACCTTATATCTAAAATCTTGAACTTGAAAAATATCGTTTTCCGCAAAAACATTTTTCCAATGATAACCCAAATGTTCTATTGTTCCAAATCCCTGATCAATTTGACGAAAATATTTTTCTATATATCCTTTAACTTTTCCGGTTTCGAGATTTAAATAATTTTCTTTCAAATATTCATTTGCCATTAATTCCATTTTGATTTGTAAATCTCTATGTACTTTATATTTTTCTGTAAAATCTTTTTTAATTTGTTCTTCAACATTAATTTTAAAATTTTCCCATTTTCTGCCATTAGGATGAATATTTAATTGTTTTTCTGTTTCGACAATTAAAATTAAAGGATCTAAATTTGATGGTAATTTATCCGAAATATTAATAAAATATGTTTCAAGTAAACATCTAAATCTATTAAATAATATATTTGGCGAAACATTTTTTTCTCTCATAAATTTAACATAATCGTCTAAATCTTTAATTTGATTAACGTAAATGTATACTTCACTATCAGATGAAATCATTTTTTAATTTTAAAAAAATAAAAAAAATAAAATTTTAGAATAATAATTTAATATACTCAGATAAAATATATATTTTTATTTTTTTCAAACATTTAAATAAATATTTAATTTTTAAAAAATTAAAAATTATAAAGCCGACTCAAAATTTTATTTTGTAAATAATTGAATTATTTACAAAATAAAATTTTTAACTAAAAATATTTTCATTAATTTAAAACAACTTTTATAGTGCTTTTTTATTTCATTTAATATTTTGTTGAAAAATTTTAATTAATTTTCATAAACTATATCACTAAAATTTTTTTTTTAAAAAATATAATGATTTTATTTTTAAATAAAACAGTGTTTAAAAGAAAAACAAATTCAATAATTTGTTTAACTTTAAAAATAATCCAGAATTGAATAATTACAATTATATTTTTTATAGATTTCAAAAAAATACAATAATAAAGTTGGGAAAAATGGTTTGTATTAAAAAAATAAACACTAAAAATTTGTGTTTTATTTTTTCTATATATATTCTAATATCTTTTATAATTATAATTTATTTTTCTTCGCATTGTACCAATTCATTCGAACAAAATGATGGATTTGATTTAATCACAACCAATTTAAAAATAAAATTTGTTCAAGATAAGGAAAATCGTCATATTTATAATGACTCAGTAGAGTTATGTCAAAAATTGAATGCCGTTTTGTGGGATGTGTGGGATGAGGAAGAATGGAATATCGTCTTGGAATACATAAAATCTAATTATTCAGAACAATTTGATTATGGAATTTGGTTGAATGGCAAAGCTGTTGAAAAATGTTCTGGTTCGAATGATGAATGTGAAGAAATTGAACACCAAGAAAGAGAGGTATTAGTTGAATGGTCCAATTATCGTCGGTCAAATTTCAGTCGTTTAGAGAACAAAAATTGGGATCATGAGTGTATCATGTTCAGTTCAAAGGACGAAGCTATTTGGAAATCGGTCGATTGTGTAAATTCATATTATTGGGCTTTATGCATAAAAAGAAAAATATAATTTTTTAATTGTTTTCTTGAATTTTTAAAAATAATAAATTAAATGAAACAATATTATACTAAAATTTTTTCTTTTTGATCAGCATACGAATAAACAAAAACCAATTAAATAATACACAAGTTTATTTTTACAGATTGTTGTAAAATTTTTTTTTATAGAATTCAAAATAATAATACTATAATAATGTTGAAAAATGAATAATATTAAAGAAAAAATTTTGTGTTTTATTTTTTTTATATTTATTCTAATATCTTCTATAATTATAATTTATTTTTCTTTGTATTATACCAATTCATTCGAACAAAATGATGGATTTGATTTAATCGCAACCAATTTAAAAATAACATTTGTTCTAGATGATGAAATTTCATGGTATTACAATTTTGAAGAGGCAATGAAAATCTGTCAAGAATTGAATGCTGTTTTGTGGGATGTGTGGGATGAGGAAGAATGGAATGTTGTCTTTGAATACATAAAATCTAATTATTCAGAACAAGTGAATTATGGTATTTGGTTGAATGGACATTCTTATATCGATTGTTATAATTCGGATGAAACATGTGAAAAACATGCTCAACAAGGAAGAGGTTTGGCAGTTGAATGGCCCAATTCTCGTCGTTTAAATTTCAGTCGTTTAGCGGACAAAGTTCAAACTAATGAGTGTATCATGTTCAATTCAAAGGACGAAGATTTTTGGAAATCGGTCGATTGTGTAAATTCATATTATTGGGCTTTATGCATAAAAAGAAAAATATAATTTTTAAATTATTTTTTCTGAAAATTTTTTTTTAGAAATTTAAAAACATAAACAAAAAATGTCTTTCCCTAAAAATAACCAATGCCAAAAAGTAAAATCATTTTTAGTTTATGTAAATGGTTTAATTAAATTATATCCGCTACGATTTTGTTTATTTGCTTTTTTAATAATTTTTTTAATAATTTGTATTTCCGTTCCTATTTCTATCAATAATATTGAGGCGGAAGAAGAAAAAATTATTACCACAACTGAAGATCCAGAAAGGAAAATCATTCCCATATTCACATCAATTGTATTTCTGGACACGGATAATCAAACTCGTACAATTAAAGCTTCATTTTTTAAAAATTATGGAAAAGTTATAGACCGCGGGTGGTTGAATTATTTCGAAACTAATAGAACTTGCAGAAAAATGAATGCGACATTGTGGAGTATAAAATACGCACAAAATGAATTTGATGCAGTTCTAGATTATGTAAACAAAACTGTACGAGATTTTAAAACGGGAATTTTTGCTAAGTCACCTACATATTTTTTTATTGATGAAGATCATGACGAATATATTTGCCCTAAAAATTATCCATGCGTGGATAAACAAAGATCCGTGTCAAATCTTGAATATAATAAATCCGGTCCTAGAATTGTGATGTACCCACATTATGCGTATGAAGACAATAATAGAAATGTAATAAAATTAACATTTGGTTATAAAACATTTCCATGGACATTATGTGTAAAATATATTTTTTAAAAATTAATATTTTTACATTATTAATGTCCATTTTTAAAAAGACTACCAAAACAATGTTTTGGTTTTTTGTAATAATTTTTAATAAAATATTTTATTAAAAATTATAATTAATTTTGAGAATTATAAAGTAAATATTGAAAATTTATTTTTATGTTCTTAGAAATTAATTTAAATAAAATATTTTAATAATAAAATTTAATCTATCTTTAGGAATTAATAAAAATTCCTAAAGTTAAAAAGTTTTTATAAAATATTAACTTCTTAATAAATTGATTATAAAATTTTGAGTTAAAAATTGGATATAGCAAGTCAGAATTTAATAATTTCTATATTTTTATTTTTAATTAATTAAAAATCATTTATCTTTTACATGCTTCTTGAATTAATCGAATATTTATTCGATTAATTCAAATATTTTATAAGTTTGTTTTGCTTAAAAGACGATATTTATTAGTTCAATTCATATATTTTATTTATTTCGAATTTCAAATTTTTTCAACAAAAAAGATAAAACATAAATAACTAAGTTGAATTTATTTAACGTTATTTTGGAAAATTGATAATTGTGAATAATATTTATGAACATTATAAAAATATTGTAAAATTTATTTTTTAAAATTTTTACATTAATTTAAACACAAAAACATATTATAAAAATAAATATTTTTCATCAATTTTTTATAATAATATGTTTTTGTGTTTTAAATTAATTTAAAAAACATATTAGATTTTTAAACATATATGTAATTTTTCAAAATAATGTTAAATAAATTTGCAAATATTATCGGGTTGTTAAATAAACATCGAATTTGTTTACGAGTCAATCCGAGCATATGTAAAAATTTTACATATAAAAACTAACAATAAAATTTTAATTATATTTGTAACATTTGCGTTAACACTTTGATAATTTAAATAATTTGAGTTTACCTTGCATAACATTATTAAATTTAAAGCAGCTAGATTGTATTTTGGATCTTTTATATTAAAAACTTTAATTATTTAAATATTTTGAATTCACTTAAAGATACTATTAAAATTTAAAGAAGTAAAAATAATTTTTTAAAAAATTATTAATTTTATGGAATAAATTGGTAAATAAAAATACAATTTATCAATGATTTTTAAAAAATAAAAATCAATCAAATCACTGATTTGTAAAACTTAAATTGTTAAAAATTAAATGAAAAAATTCAATCACTGAAGCGTGACATTAAATAAAAATTCAATCCATGAATCGTGGAATTTAAATAAAAATTCACAATTACTGAAACGTTACACTAAAAAATTCAAGCCGTGAAGCGTGGAACTTTAAATTTATTTTAAGTTATGAAGCATGGAACTTAAATTAAATGAAAAAATTCAATATCACTGAAGCGTGATATTAAATAAAAATTCAATTCATGAATCGTGGAATTTAAATAAAAATTCAATCCCTGAAACGTATACCTTAAAAAATTCAATCACAGAAACGTAACACTTAAAAAAATTCAAGCCATGAAGCATGGAACTTAAATTAAATAAAAATATTTAATCACTGAAGCGTATACTTTAAAAAATTCAATCACAGAAACGTTACACTAAAAAATTCAAGCCGTGAAGCGTGGAACTTAAATTAATGTTTATAAATTAAATAAAAAATATTTAATCACAGAAGCGTGAAATGTTAAATATATTTATTTCAGAAATTAAAAATATAATATTTTGATTGTCGAATATAATCAAATATTACTGTGAGTAGTTAAACAAATTCTATTATGAAGAGTCACCAAAATTTTATAATATCAAAATAATATTTTTAAGTCATTTGAAAATTTGATTAAATAAAAATATATTTTATAATTTAAAATTTTTTTACAATATAACTATTTTAAATATAAGAAAAATACATTGCTTATTAAAAAATTAAACAAATTTCAAACATTTTTAAATAAATACAAAAATTTAATATAAGAGTATATTATTAATAATTTTATCTAAAAAAATATGATTATTTTTTTAGATAAAATTAATTTTAGATAATTTATTAAAGAATATTTGTGATAAATTTTCTATATTAAAATAATTACATGACTTTTTTATCAATTAATAAAATATTTTAAAACAATTTTGTAAAATATGTTCCGAATATTTTATGTGAATCATCTTTTGAATAATTTTTTAATACATTAATTTTTTCTATAAATAACGCAGTTTCATTAATAATTTTATTTTTTGCTGATAAACAAACATTAATATTTTATAAATAATAATGATTAAAATCAAAACATTTGATTGTTTCTATAAATGATAACGACTGCCTTTTATATATCATATACATAAAATTGTTAAAATATCACTTAATTTAAAATTATTTATATCAAATTGTTAAAATATCACTTAATTTAAAATTATTTATATCAAATATTTAAATTATCATTAAAAATTTATACAGAAATATTGTCTTAGAACAAAATTACATTTAAATATTTTTTGTAATTAAACTAATTTTTTAAAAATAACTTCATCTTCATAAAATTAAATAATGTAATTTTATTTTTATTATGGTATTTCTGATAAATTATAAACTTATCAATAACCATAATAAAATAAGAAGTTTTCTTTAATCAACAAAGATTTACTTTCTTAAATCATTACAAACTTTAAATTTTGATTTTATAAATCAAATATAATTTTAAAATTTTTTTTTCAAATAAAATTTATTGATTTTAAAATTATCAAAAAATCAAATAAAAATGGATACACCATTTTCATTTGATTCCTTTTTGCTAATAGGAGACGAAAAAAAAATAATATACGAAATCGACCCAAGAGTCCCCAATGCATCAATTTTTACAATTAATAAAGAAGATCATACTCTTGGAAATATGATCAGACATCAGTTGTTTAAAAATCCTAATGTTTTATTTTCAGGATATAAAAATCCACATCCATTGGAAAATAAAATAATACTTCGTATTCAAACAACACCCGATTATACACCAGTTGAGGCTTTGAAAGAAGCTATTAATGATCTTATTGCCGAATTAACTTTAATTGAAGAAAAATTTAAATATGCCATAAAAAATTTTAAATAATTAAAAAAAAATTAAATATTTTTAAAAAATGGAATTTAAAATTATTAAACAATATATAAATAAAGACATCAAGATATTGTTTTTATATATCTTGGATGGAACACAATATTTATTTATCAAACCAAAATTAGAGAAAAGAGCCTTTGAAGGTATTCCATCTTCTTTTTGTATTGATGACTCATTATTTGATCAAATGAAGGAAGTAAATAAAAATATTAAAAAATCTTATAAAAATTATACTATACCATATGTTGATGATTTTTTTATTGAAAATGATGACTTGAATGTTTTCAATAAAAATCAAATATTTATGGAATTATATAGTAAAATTATTTACTATCTAAAAACAAAAAAATATGAAATAATAATTGATAAAAAACTTTTTACTAAATTTTATAACGATATTTTAGAATTATATAATAAGAATAAATATATATTAATTAATTTTGAAACGATTTATATAATGGATCAAGATATGTATTCACGAATGAATTATATTTTAACTAATAATATAATCTGTTTTGAAAATATAATTTTCAAAAATGAAGTTGATATTTTCGATAATGATATTATTATAAATCAACAAAAAATCAAAAATGTTTATTATGAAACTTTACAAGATTTAGATAAATTTTATTATTATTTTGACAACAACATTTATTTAGTTTCAAAAGTTACAGAAAAACGTAATGATAGTTTTAAAAAAATTATCGAAAACAAATCAGGATATAATAATGGTTATTATTTTAGATTAATTTTATAAAATTTTTTTTTATTTTTTTTTTCAAATAATATTTGAAAAATAATATTTTAGTCAAGATGGATGATTATCAAAAATTAAGAAATATTGATTTAGAAATTCAAAAAAATAATCAATTGTTTAATTCTTTAATTGAAAATGATTTTACATCCGTTTATCGCGTTCATTTATTTTATACTAAAAATGATAAAATTATTCCGCAAACATCATGTATTATAATTCCATCAATTACTAAAGAAGTATTATGGTTCGATTTATTGAGTTTCGAAGTAGTTCATGGAATTTATAGAACTTTAATGTTAATTCCAGATAAACTTTCAACAGTATTAACTATTAAAAAAGAAAATATTCCATATTCAGACAATGGGTTTTTTTTAATTAATCTAGTTTTAGATTTACTAAATAATTATATTAAAATATTAGTTGAATCTGTATCAAATTCAACACATAATCTTCAAAAAGAAAATTTAAGTAGCGAACAAAAAATTTTAATTATTAAACAAAATTTTTTAAATATGGAAAATTATGAACATTTTATTAATGAACAACCGGTTTATGAATCACCAAACAATGAAGAATTTATTGAAGGGTTTCCAACTTTTTTAAATTATCTTTTTATCGAGCTTAATGAATTAAAAAATATTTTAAAGACAAATGGCTTAGATTTTTATATTAAAAAATCTAAGCAAGTCTTAAAAAAATGCGATATTATGTTTTCGGCTTGTATTATTTATCTTGATTTTATTCATCCTCTTTTGACTCTCATCAAAAGAAATGAATTTGAATCTTTATCTATAGATTCGTATGCAGAAAAAACTAATATAAAATTAGTTTCAAGAAAAAATAAATTATTAAACAAATTTGAAGAACATATTTAAATGGAGAAACATGTTAAATGAACATATTCTTAAATCGTATTTTTAAATAGTTGAAAATCTTTTTCTATTGTAATAAAGATGATATAAATTTTTAATGAATTAAATTAATATTAAAAATTAATAGTATTAATAAAGTCTGTATCGATATTCAATAAAAATATTTTTAATGTATAATCGAATAAAATTATTTAAAAATTTTCGATAGGATTGTTAATTAAACAAATAATTTTAAAGACAAATTTTTAGTTAAAGATTTTTATTAATAATTTGATAATTATTAATAAAGTCTAAGTAATTTTTAATATTAAAAAAACATCAATGTTTTGTGGGAATTTATAAAAAATTAATTATAATTTTAAATATCTAATAACATGTTTTTAATAATATTTTAAAGATGTTTAAGAATAAGTTTTTTTTCTAAATTGAAAAAATATTAAAAAAAACGCTTATATAAAATTTTTTTTTTAATAAAAAAAAAATTATTATGAATTGTTAAATCAATCAAAATGATAAACGACACAAACACGACCATGGATTGGATCACTGATTTGTCCAAATCATGTGATTTCACGGTCGCCTTCACGGTGTTGTTTGCGGTGTTCTTCGTTGGAGGAATCTTTCTTGGAAGTTTTATGATTAACGTTTTTAATCATTATATTTCCTTCGTTCTCGGAACACTCATCATCCTGTTCCAGTTTGTCGGCTACGGATACGCCCTTGATCACCCCGAACTCTTCAGTCACGAAAAAGAATTCTTTCTTTTTCAAATTGTTGGAATACTGATCATGAATCTGAGCGTCTCGATTATCTTGTTGATTTTTCAAAATTTGAAAATCGACATGAATCCGCGAGACCCTTACTGGGTCTTTTGGCCCGATCCGGAAAATGAAAGATTGATCGGAAGACAAAATTATGAAGAAATCTACTAATAAAAAAGCCGTTTTTATTAAATTTTGATTATTATTAAATAACAATCAGCTTTTATGAGATCTCGAATAAACATTTGAATAAGTTGCACAAATGCACCTTTAGAGAATAAGTTGCACCAATTGTAAATATAGAATAAGTTGCACAAATACACCTTTAGAGAATAAGTTGCACCAATTGTAAATATAGAATAAGTTGCACAAATACACCTTTAGAGAATAAGTTGCACTAATTGTAAATATAGAATAAGTTGCACAAATGCACAAATGTGCATTTAAAATAATTTTATAAAAAGTTGCACAAATGCACCTTTAGAGAATAAGTTACATCAATTGTAAATATAGAATAAATTGCACAAATGCACAAATGTACATTTAAAATAATTTTATAAAAAGTTTAAATGTTGAATAAATTTACATTTAAAAATCACATTTTATGTGATTATATGGTAAAATAAATTTTTTTTTTGTAATTTTTTATATATATAAATCAGTTAAAAATGTCCGAAATTAAAGATTTAATAGATTTTTATATGTCAGAGAATTCAATCATTGATCGATATCGGAATCAATGTTTAAATTTTTTCCCGAAAATTGTAAATAATTCAATGTTTGATGTAATAATATTTAGTAAAGATAAAAATATAGACTTTTTAAAAAAAATTTTAAAATGTTCTGTAAGAAATAATGATGTTAATTTGACAGAAAAAATTTGTCAAAAATCTGATAATTTATATATTTCTACAATTGATAAATATGGTTCATATATTAATTGTGCTTTAAATTATAATTCTTTTGATGTTTTTGTTTATTTTTATAAACAAAATATACCAAAAAAATTGTTTTTATTTCATTCATTTATTAATCCAAAACTTTTTAAATTTTTATTAGAAAAAAATGATAAATGTTTGAATTATCATTTTTTTTCAATGGTATTATCTAATTTAACAGAAGTTTCGATAGAAAATGTAAAATTAATGATAGAATACAAAATTGATTTAAAACAAGAAAATAAAGATGCGACTAATGAAATATTTCCAAAAGATGAATCTTTGATATTTTTAGCATCAAATTTGAATACTCAAATTTTAAAACTCGTTTATCAAGAAAATTATATTAACTCAAATAAAAAAACAATTTTACATAATGCAATTAAAAAAGAAAATTATTTTATTGTTAAATATTTAATTGAGGTAAAAAAACTAAATGTAAATGCGAAAGATTCTAATTTGTCAACTCCTCTTCATATTGCTTGTAAAAATTCAAATATAGATGTTGTAAAAATTTTAATTGCAAACGGTGCAACATTTAGCATTGATAAGGGAAATAGATCTCCCATTTATTATGCAGTTATAAATAATAATATTGAAATTTTAAAAATATTAATAGAAAATAATGCAGATGTCAATTATATTGATTCCTCAGGTAAAAATTTATTAGAATATGCTAATGAACATAATCATTATGACATTATAAATTTTTTAATAAAAAATTATAAATGGTCTTTAAATAATTAATGTTGAAAAATTTAACATTTTAAATATTTTAAATTTAATTTAAAATTATATTTATCTTTGAATAAAAATTATTCAAATTATTCAATAAAAATTAATTTTTATTGATTTCTTTTCTTCTATTTTTATACCATAACTTTATATAATTTTCATTTAACTTTGTCAATGATTTTAAAATTATCAATTTTTCTTTATTTAGAATTTTACATCTTGAAAAAAACATTTCCAATAAATTAATTTGCCAATTATCAAATGTAAATGGCTTTTTAATGTCGGATTTACTTGAGCTTCTCGTACATCTAATATTATTTGTAGTAGATTGTTCAATATTTAATTCTTTATTTAAGATTTGAGTACTTGATTCATAATTCAATTTTTCAAATGAATTATAATCGTCAAACTTTTTTTTTGATTGATTTTCTGGAAAATTTTTTGATTGAATAAGATTTTCATAATTATATAATAAATTATAATATTCATTTTCAATAGGTGCAAAAGATATATTTGATGTAGATGTTGAAAGTATATTTGTTAATAATGCTGAAGAATTATTTGGCGTAAGTGAAATTGATGAAGTCGTATTTGGCATTGGTGTAGAAGATATATTTGGCATAGGTGAAATCGTTGAAGAAATATTTGGCATAGGTGAAATTGATGAAGTCATATTTGGCATTAATGAAATCAATGAAGAAATATTCGGCATAGGTAAAATTGATGAAGTCGTATTTGGTATTGGTGTAGAATACATATTTGGCATTAATGAAGAAATATTTGGCATAGGTGAAATTGATGAAGTCATATTTGGTATTGGTGCAGAAGACGTATTTGGCATTAATGAAATCGATGAAGTTATATTTGGCATTGGTGCAGAAGATATATTTGGCATTGGTTCAGAAGACATATTTGGCATTGGTTCAGAAGACATATTTGGCATTGGTGCGGAAGACAAATTTGGCATTGGTGCAGAAGACATATTTGGTATTGGTGCAGAAGACATATTTGGCATTAATGAAATCGATGAAGTCATATTTGGTATTGGTTCAGAAGACATATTTGGCATAGGTGAAATTGATGCGGATGTTGATATAAACAAATTTGGCATTGGTGGTGAAATTGATAAATTTGTTTCTACCGTTTTATAATTAATACCTTGTATTTCAAATCTATCAAATAATTTTAAAAATTTTTTAATATTAGCATAAAATGTTCTTATTTTACCACTATAAAAAAAATCAATAAGAATATTAGCATCTTCATATGAAATATCTATTAAAACAATAACCAAGTTCGGACTTGGATTATTGTGGATTAATCGACGAAAAAATAGAGAACATGCGGATAAAATTAATTTATGAGCTTGAATTTTTTTCCCTTCAACAAAAATTGTAATATCATACAATTCCTTTTTATTATATAAATCTGATATAATATCAATACAATAATTTTTATGATTCACCCAACGAATAAAATATTCATCTTCGGAGTTATTCATTTTAGTTACTTTAAATAAAAATCTTTTTTAATATAAAAAAATTTTTCAAATAAAATTTAAAAATTATAAAATTTTTATATTAAAAATAATCATTAATTATTTTTAAAATGGAAGATCAATATGGTAATACAAAAATTGATATTATACACTATTTATGTAAATATATAAATGATATAAGTTCATTTTCATGTATTAATTATGGTGATTATTGGGAAATCAGTTTTGACTTATTAGTTGATCGAAATTTTTGTTTTCCTGATGCAGTTATTTTCAATTTCAATAAAAACATTATTTTTAATAATCAAAAAAAAATGTATGTAAATAAAATAAATTTTATAATATCATTCAATAAAAAAATTTAATAAAATTATTTCCATTGAATCAATGGAATCATTATTTAATATAACTAATTAAAAAATTACACCCCAATGTAACAAAGTTTGTCGTAATGCTGGATTATATGTTTCATCTTCAATTTTTTGTTTATTTATAACATTTAAAAATCTTTTTTTTATTCTACCTTTCGGGCCGGCAATATGAATCCATCTTTTAATTTGTCTTTCATCATCATCTGTTCGACGTCCACAATAAAATCTACAATACCATTGAAACCAACCATA
>Ga0172367_10002925_pt1 | contig 22834 bp, 18 predicted proteins | sample Lak10m_FD_114542 | JGI IMG/M metagenome (GOLD analysis project Ga0172367, IMG submission 114542) | Freshwater microbial communities from Kabuno Bay, South-Kivu, Congo - kab_022012_10m | ecosystem: Environmental > Aquatic > Freshwater > Lake | place: Democratic Republic of the Congo: South-Kivu... | reverse complement strand
TCAAACAGGTCGAAGTGGACAAGCGCATTGCGCTCGACGACCTGGCAGTGACGGCGCTCATCCAAAAGGAAATCAAGAATCGCCGCGAAGCTATCGAAGAGGCGAAGAAAGCCAGCCGCCCCGACCTGATTGCCGACAACGAAGCCGAAATCAAGGTGCTGGAGGTCTTCCTGCCCAAAGCCATGCCCGCCGAGGAATTGCGCGCCCTCGTCCAAGCCGCCATCGACGAAGTGGGCGCCGCCGCCCCCGGCGACATGGGCAAAGTCATGAAGGTTGTCATGCCCAAGGTGGCGGGACGCGCCCCGAATGACATGATCAGTTCCACGGTCAAGAAATTGCTCACGAAGTAAATTCAATTGACAGTCACCTCCGAGGTGACTGTCAATTCTCTTAATCATGCCCCCCCGCCCTCCCGTTTCTCCCCGCCTTCGCATCTTGCAAATCAGCTTGATCCTTGCGGTCAGTCTTGTATCCTTTGCCGCGTTGACCATGCCCCTGACCCTGCGCCCCACCACACAGGCGTTGGATGTTGGCGTGGTCTTGCAGTTCACCATGCAGGCGCCGCGCGACATCGAATACGTCAGCGAAGTCCGCACCGAGGAGGCAAGAAAAGCGGCGGAGAGCAAGGTCGAGCCTGTCTCCACCCTGCCTGACCCCGCCATCGCCCGCCAGCAAATCGAACGGCTGCGGACTGCCATGCAATACATCACCTCTGTGCGGACGAATGTCGAACTGACCTCGGAGGAAAAGAAGTCCAACCTGGTCGAGTTGAGCGATGTCCGCCTGAAACTGGAGACAATCGATTACGTGGTCGGCATTTCGGATGCGCGTTGGGAGGCGGCTCAGTCCGAGGCTTTGCGGGTTTTGGAACAGGTCATGCGCCGCGCCATTTATGAGGACAAATTGGAAGCCGCGCAATTGGGCGTTTCCTCCTTCGTCAGCCTCACATTTAATGAACTGCAATCCGCGCTGGTGACGGAACTGGTGACCGCCTTTGTCGTGCCGAACAGCTTCTACAGCGAGGAACTGACCATCGCCGCGCGTCAGGCAGCGCGGGATGCCGTCAAGCCCGTCGTGCAAACCTACAAGGATGGGGAGACGATTGCGCCCGCCGGGGAAATTATCACCCCCGCCGACATGGAAGCCTTTCAACAACTCGACATGATCAGCCCCGGACAACGCTGGGAAGATATGCTCGGCGCGGCTGCGCTCATCATTCTTTCTGCCGCCTTTGTGCCGTTGTATTTCTTTCGCCGCAAGCGTTCGGTCGTGGTTAATGACGCCCGCAGTCTCCTGGTCATTGCCGTCATCTTCATTGTTTTTCTGCTTGGGGCAAGGCTCTTCACCAATCGCACGCTGGCGCCTTACGGCTATCCATTGCAGGCGGCTGGACTTTTGATTACCGCCCTCTTTGGGCTGGAAACGGGATTGGTGATTGCCATTCCGCTTTGTCTGTTGGCATCCTACGGCTTGCCGAATACCCTCGACCTTGCGCCGTATTACCTGCTCTCATCGTTGATTGGTTTGCTGGTGCTGGGGTCTGTGCGCCGCTTTTGGGGATTTGTACGGGCGGGCGCCGCCATCTCGCTTTCGGGGTTGGTTGTCCTGCTGGCATACCGCCTGCCTTTCTTTAATCTCGACCTGTTGGGCATTGTTCAATTTATCGGGGTCGTCCTCTTTGCGGGATTTTCCGCCGCCAGCATCACCCTGCTGCTTCAATATCTTCTGGCGCAAACGATGGGGTTGACCACCGTCTTCCAACTGCTCGACATCTCCCGCCCCGATTATCCGTTGCTGCAATTTTTCCTGCGTAATGCCCCCGGAACCTACCAGCACAGTTTGCAAGTCGCCAACCTGGCGGAGCAGGCGGCGGAAAAAATCGGCGCCGACCCGCTGTTGACCCGCGTTGGGGCGCAGTTCCACGACATCGGCAAGGCGCTCAACCCCAACTTCTTCATCGAGAACCAGGTTCCGGGCAACGTCAACCCGCATCACGACATCCCGCCCGAAGAATCCGCCGCCACCATCATCCGCCACGTGACCGAGGGCGTGCAACTGGCGAAAAAATATCGCCTGCCCGAACGCTTGCAAGATTTCATCCTCGAACATCACGGCACGCTTATCACCCGTTATCAATACGGACAGGCGATGCAGGCGGCGGGCGGCGACCCGACCAAGGTGGACATCGAAAAATTTCGCTACCCGGGTCCGAGACCGAATTCGCGCGAAACCGCCCTGCTGATGCTGGCAGATGCCGCCGAAGCCCGCGCCCGCGCCGAGCGCCCCGCAAACGACGACGCCTTGCGCGCCCTTGTCCGCAATGTGATCGAGACGGTGCAACGCTACAACCAACTGGACGACACCCTGCTGACTCTGCGCGACCTGCATTTGATTACCGAGTCCTTTGTCACCACCCTGCGCGGCACTTATCATCCGCGCATTCAATACCCCAACGCCAAGCCGCCCGAAGGGGAAGCCACCCTGATGTCTGCGAGAAAAGAAAATGATTTACATTGATCAACAACACGATTTTTCTGACATTGCCCTGCTGGAACGCGCCGCCCAAACAACGCTGGAAACTGAATCTGCTTCGACGGATTCTGACCTGACCCTCGTCCTGACCGACGACGCCCAACTCCACGACCTCAACCGCGAGTACCTCGGGGTGGATGCGCCCACCGATGTTCTTTCCTTCCCCGCCGACGAAGAAGACCCCGAAACGGGAGTCCGCTATTTGGGCGACATCCTCATTTCGATTCCCCGCGCCAGACAGCAAGCCGAAGCGGCGGGACATTCCCTCGAAGCAGAGGCGCAACTGCTGGTCGTGCATGGCGTTCTGCACTTGCTCGGTCACGACCATGCCGAGGCGGAGGAAAAAACCCGCATGTGGCAGGCTCAGGCTGGGGTGATGTCGAAATTGGGGCTGGGGCATATCAAGGTGCAGGAAAGCTGATTCACCACGAAGAGACCCTTTTTAGAATCTTCGCGGTAAAAGACAATGAAATCCTTTTTCTCCTCCCGAATTGCCTCGTTTCGCTATGCGTTTCACGGCTGGCATTACGCCCTGCGAACGCAGAAGAACGTCTGGATTCACAGCGTCATTGCAACCGCTGTTTTGATTGTCGGACTCTGGTTGAAACTCCCCGCCCGCGATTGGGCGGTTCTTGTGCTGACCACCGCAATGGTCTTCACCGCCGAATTTTTGAATACCTCCATCGAAGCGGTGGTTGACCTCGCCAGTCCCGAAATTCACCCGCTGGCAAAGATAGGCAAGGATGTGGGCGCGGCGGCGGTGTTGGTCGCCGCCCTCGCCGCAATACTGGTCGGGCTGCTGATTCTCGGTCCGCCGTTGTGGGAAAAACTGAAAACGCTTTTTTATGCAAATTGAAATCGATAAATTGATCCGCAGCAAACGCCGAACTATTGCCCTCATCATCGAGCGCGATGGGTCGTTTACTGTCCGCGCCCCGCTGCGCGTGCCCCAGGCGCAAATCGATTCCTTCGTCCAACAAAAAGCGGATTGGGTCATACGCGCGCGCGAAAAGATAAAGTCTGCCCAGCCTGTTTTGAAAAAACAATATGCCGACGGCGAGAAGTTCCTCTTCCTTGGCGCTCTTTTTGAGTTGAAATTGGTCGGAATGCAAAAGCCCGTCTTGCGGTTCCACGACGGCTGTTTCACCCTCAGTCAATCTGCACGGGAAAGCGGTGAGACGTATTTTGTCCGCTGGTACAAGGAGCGGGCGTTTGAAGTCATCTCCGGGCGGGTCAGGGAATATTCGCAGAAATATGGCTTTGCGCCCGGTCAGGTGAAAATCTCCTCTGCCAAAACGCGCTGGGGGTCGTGCAGTTCCACCGGCGCCTTGAATTTCACCTGGCGGCTGGTCATGGCTCCGCTGAATGTTATTGATTATGTGGCGGCGCATGAACTTGCCCACTTGCGCGTCAAAAATCATTCCGTCAAATTTTGGAAGGCTGTCGAGGCGATTTGTCCCGACTATAAACGGCAGCGGAAGTGGCTGCGCGAAAACGGGGAGAAGTTGAGTTTATAGCCCCCCGAAGTTTTGCGTTTACTTTTTTCGCGCGTCTGGGAAGGGGGCAAACTGCTTGTACCCCTCTCCAGCATTCGACATGATTTTCTCGAAGCGTTTGGAAGTCTTTTTGTTCATCGGGACGATCTGCTGCCAGAACAATTCGCCGTAGGGCGTCACTGCAAAATGGGTTTCGAGCCCCACAACCGCATTTGCGTCTTCGGGGGGATGCCTGCCGATGGGGACAGAGTAATAATCGAAACTTTCGAACAACATCTTGCGCCAGTAGCGCTCGAAGGAGGGGTAGTCTTTGTGGTTGGTGAGCAGTTCCTTGAGCAGCGCGGCAAAATAAGGCTTGTGCCGGACGCGGATCGTTCGCCTGCGGAAGTAGCGCATGTTGATCAACGCCAGAATCTCCCACAGGTTGACGCTTGCGGCTTCCTGGAAGGTCGAATCGGCGTGGAAGACGTAGCGCATCATGTTGTATCCATCCACGGTTTGATGCACGGATTCCATCAGATGTCTGGGGGTGTTGTAATATTCGAGGGCGCAGTGGTTGGCAAGCAGGACATCGCAAAAGGAATCGGTGACGAGGACGGGCGATGGAATATTCCCAATGTGTTCGCCTGTTTCCCTTAGGAAAGATTCCGGGTCGAAGCGAATTTTTGAGCGGGGATTTTCCTTGCGCGCCACGGCGGCTTCATCCACCCCGTTTGCGGCAAACAGGAATTCCTGCCGCTCCATGGTGGTTAACAACAATCCGTCTGCCAGGCTGACCAGCATTTCATCCGAAAGGGTTCTTCTTGCGCCGCGTTCGATGTTGCTGATGACCGACACGTCCAGGCTGGACTTTTCAGCCAGTTCCATTTGTGTCCAGCGCAAGTCTTCCCGCAGGGATGCAACCAACATACCAAATTCAAAGCGATTCATACGGACCTCTTGCCTGTAAATATAACTCTAAAAAATCTTTGAGTCCATCCCCTGTTTTTTGTTGGGAAATTCTGAAAATGCTTTTTGGACTTTTTTCGCGCTGAAAGCGATAATCTGTCGAATATGGGGTTGAGTTTTATGCCGACATTGCTGCCGAGAGCGTTGGGCAATATTGCCAGGGGAACCGCTTCGGAAACAAATCAAGGGGCAGTCATCGAGACTGCCCCATGGGGTTTGACGACGCCTGCGGGCGCGTTTTTTATTTTCGGTTGTATAATTTCAATAACCCATTTCGGCGGGACAAAACTAAAATGCCCGAACACTTCGACAAGCTCAGCGCGGCGCCCAAACGCCCCCTCAAAGTATTCCTCTGCCACGCCCACGCGGACCGTGACCCCGTCCCACAAGGGGATGATATGCGCGGACTCCCCGAAGGGACCCGCCTGACCAAAGACGGCGTGGACGCGTGGTTTGACAAAGCCAAACTCCTCCCAGGGCAGGATTGGGAATTGGAAATCCGCAAGGCTGAGTAAGGCTACTATATCTTTTCGTGTTGTATAATTTCAATAGGATATATTAACACAGATCAAGAATAGTCTTGTATGAGGCTGAAATGTCAAAAAACACGCTTTTAGAAACGGATACAGTAAACCTAAATGAAATTTTAGGCAACGGTAAACAATATCAAGTTCCTGTGTATCAGCGGGACTACTCATGGGAAGAAGAAAATTGGGAAGATTTATGGATTGATATTGTTGCGCTCCAGAAATCCGAACAATCTCACTATATGGGAGCGGTAGTTTTTCAGACAACTGACAGAAAAAAATTTACCATCATAGACGGGCAGCAGCGTCTCGTGACATTAAGTATCTTGATTCTTGCGACCATTGAAAATATAAGCCAATTAATCGCTGCTGGGACGGAACCCGAAGCAAACACAGAACGAAAAAGTCTTTTGATGGACACTTATTTGGGATCAAAAGACGCTGTTTCGTTAAATTATTCAAGCAAGATGTTTCTTAACGATAACGATGATTCGTTTTATCAATCTCATCTGTTGCAGTTTCGCGTTCCCAATGCGCCGTCTCGCCTTTCAAAGTCCGAAAAATTAATGTGGGAGGCATTTAAATATTACAAGGAAAAAATATCAGAGTATTTCAAAGATAATAAAGACGGCTCTTTGCTGGCCGCGTTTATTTCTACATTAGTTGCAGAGCGACTTATGTTCATAAAAATTGTTGTAGATGATGTGCTTAATGCTTATACCGTGTTTGAAACTCTTAATGCGCGCGGTCTGGAGTTGACTACGACGGATTTGCTGAAAAATTATTTGCTTTCCAGAATGTTACAGAGCAAACAAGATCAAAAAATTGCTAAAGAGCAGTGGCAGCGAATTATTCAAACTATCGGGCTGGAAGAATTCCCGCGTTTTTTGCGTTACTATTGGAACTCGCGCAACGATTTCATACGAAAAGATCGTTTATTCAAAACAATCCGCGATACTGTGCAGGAAGCGCAAGCGGTTTTCGATCTGTTGGACAATCTTGAAAGATCTGCGGCAATCTATGCCGCTCTCAGCGATCCGAATGATGATCTGTGGGAAGGTAATCGGGAAACCAAAAACCATATCCGGGAGTTGAAACTCTTTAAAATAACTCAATGTTTTCCGCTTTTGTTAACTGCCTACTCTAAATTTACCCAGCAAGATTTTGAGCAGGTCTTAAGAGTTTGTGCTGTTATTTCTTTTCGGTACAACGTGATTTCGAACTTAAACCCGAATTTACAGGAAAGCGCCTATAACCAAGCTGCTCAAAAAATTTTCAAAGGTGAAATTAAGAGTGTCAAGGGTGTAAAGCAGGAATTGAAAGTGATTTATCCTGATGACGAACAATTTACAACTGCCTTTGCAGCAAAAACAATGAGCACCAAACAAAATAAGAAATTAGTGCGTTATATGCTTTATGCATTGGAGAACCAAATTGCGGCAACCAGTCGGGATTATGAAGATGAATCAGGAACTATAGAGCACGTTTTGCCTGAAAATCCATCTCAAGATTGGGAATCCAACTTTAATATTGAAAACCAGCCTAACTTTATCTATCGACTGGGGAATTATACGTTGCTAGAGACAGGTAAGAATAAAGAATGTCAAAACAAATATTACCCTGATAAATTGCCTGTGTATAAAACCAGTCAATACCAGATGACTAACGCTTTCGATTACCCAGAATGGTCTCCTACCCAATTGCGTGGAAGGCAGCAAAAAATGGGGAAAATAGCCAGCGCTATCTGGCGTCTCGAATTCTGATTTCATCCTTCATAATTTATCCTTATGTCTCCTCGCCCCCTCAAAGTCTTCCTTTGCCACGCCCACGCGGACCGTGACCCTGTGCGCGGACTTTACGCTCGCCTGACCCAAGACGGCGTGGACGCGTGGTTCGACAAAGCCAAACTCCTCCCAGGGCAGGATTGGGAATTGGAGATTCGCAAGGCTGTGCGCGAAGCGGACGTGGTAGTGGTTTGCCTTTCAAAGCAATTCAATCAAGCAGGGTTTCGACAAAAGGAAGTACGCCTTGCTCTCGATACGGCTATGGAAAAAACCGAAGGCGAGATTTTTATTATCCCTGCGCGATTAGAAGAATGTGACAATCTTGAAAGCCTGAGAAAATGGCATTGGGTGGATTTGTTTGAAGACGACGGCTATGAAACGCTCAAGAGCGCTTTACTTCGGCGCGCAGAAATAGTAAACGCAATTCTTCTGCCGTCTAAAATATTAGAAATTAATGAAGCTAAGTCGAAAGCAGTTTTGCTTGAGAAAAACAAGAGTTTTTCTGAGGCATTAATAGCATATATTGAGCTAAAAAAACTTGAGCCCACTTATTCAGGGATTGACAAGAAAATCTCGGAGATTCAAAGTAAACAAAAGCGTATTAAGTGGTTAATTAGTGTTGGGACAGCAACTATTCTTACAATTGTCATTAGTGTTTTTCTGAAATTATCCAAGCCTATTCCTTTCCCAGTCTCAACTCCTGCAGTTCCTCTGCAAATTTCTGTTACTAACATCCTTCCATCGCTAACAAGTACTTTCACTTCTGTTCCCTCTCCTACTCGAACTTTGATTCCTACAGCCACTCCTGTAGTATTTAACCCCTATCCAGAAAGTACGGATTATATTGATTTATATGGCGTTCCTATGCGCCTTGTTGCTGCTGGCGAATTCACCATGGGGAACGACGAGGCTACTGTAGCTTATGAAAAGCCTGCCCATCAAGTTTATTTGGATTCTTTCTATATCGACAAATATGAGGTTACCAATATTCTCTATAAAGCCTGTGTGGATAGCGGTGCTTGTCAGGCTCCAAAATCTATAGACTCCAGAACTCATACAGGTTACTATGTAGATCCAGAATTCGATAATTATCCTGTTATTTTTGTTGACTGGGATATGGCGAAGACATATTGTAAATGGCGCAATAACGCAAAACTTCCAACAGAGGCTCAGTGGGAAAAAGCCGCTCGCGGAAAAGAAATTCAAAAATATCCATGGGGTAACGCTTCTACTGATAACTGTGAATATGCAAACCTGGCTCTATGTAAAGGTGCTACGGATGTAGTGTCTGTAGGGAGATTCGATGATGGCAAAAGTATATATGGCGTTTTCGATTTAGCAGGAAATGTTGCCGAGTGGGTAAATGACATTTTTATAGAAGGACAAAATTATTATACGACGCTTCCCCCCGTTGCAAACAATCCACTTGGGCCAAGCAATGGTTGGCTTAAAGTTCTTCGAGGTGGCTCATGGCGCTCCTCTGAGAAGATCTATGGTACGGTTTCCTATCGAGGTTACTACCCTCAGAATACCTTTGAAGATTATATTGGTTTTCGTTGTGCTCGAGATGTAACCCCATAAGATATGCCGCCCTCTCAAAGTCTTCCTCTGCCCTCCCCACGCGGAGTGTAGCCAAATCTCTAGTCCTCTTCGAACGGACTTTGTAAAAGTAGCCCTGACGTTCTATATCAGGACAGGGCAAAAGCGTGGATAAATTCTCCTCGAAACAGAACCAACTCCCCCGTCGCACAAATCGCAAATCATTCATCAGTTATAATCCCCACCGCAATCTGGTCTCGATACGCCCTCAAAAATCATTCGGGCTACTCGACCACCAATCCAAAATCTCCAATCGGAAATACTTGCAAAAACTGCAAGTACAGGTGTCATAAATGTCAAAACCCTCATCCTTCCAAGAAATCATCCTCAAACTCCAGGACTTCTGGACATAATGCCCCGTGTTTATACGTCCGTTTGATGTTGAAAGAAAGCCCATCCCATGACCCAATTTTCCCTTGACCTTCAAACCGTCATCAACCGTCTGGACGCGCTGGAAATGGAATTCAAGCGCTTGCGCCAGTCTTTATTGTCGGCTGGGGACACGGTTGCCGCTCTCGATCATCCCTATGTGGAAAGCGTCCCTTCCATATTGAGCGGCGAGCCTGTCGTTAAAGGCACGCGCACCCCTGTCCGCGCAATTGTGGAGCGTTGGAAATTCGGGGAAAGCGTGGACGAGATCGCCCGCAATCTGCCGCACCTGAGACTTGCCCAGATTTTCGACTCGCTTGGCTATTACGACGATCACCGCGAAGAAATAGAGAAATTCATCGAACTGAATCGAGTCCCCGCGCATGACTGAAAGCAGCGAAGGGGAATTTTCATTCCTGTATATTCACCTGTATTTCGACGAAGATGTCTCAGTTGGCATTGTGGAAAACTTGCGAACGCGCGGATTTGATGTCTTGTCGGCTCGCGACGCTGGCGCGTTGGGAAAAGCCGATGACGAACAAATGTTGTACGCCGTTTCACAGGGGCGGGCAGTGGGCACCCATAACCGCGTCGATTTTGAAAAACAGCATGTAAAATTTCTCGAAAGCGGAATGACCCATTACGGCATCATCGCCGCCAAACGCCGTAAGGACGCGGAAGTCGTAACCAAATTGCTTGCCCTGCTGGACTCTGTTACGGCAGAAGAAATGAAAAATCAACTTCGATATATCTAACTTCCGTATGCATGAAACATAAAATGGACGATGGACACGGTCAACAGTCCATCGTCCATTGTCTTTCCATCAGTTATAATCCCCACCGCAATCTGGTCTCGGTACGCCCTCAAAAATCATTCGGGCTACTCGACCACCAATCTAAAATCTCCAATCGGAAATACTTGCAGAAAGCGCAAGTACAGGTGTCATAAATGTCAAAACCCTCCTCCTTTCAAGAAATCATCCTCAAACTTCAAGACTTCTGGGCATCGCACGGATGCCTGATCACACAGCCCTATTACACCCAGGTCGGCGCAGGGACGATGAACCCTGCCACCTTCCTGCGCGTGCTCGGACCCGAGCCGTGGAACGTGGCGTACGTCGAGCCGTCTGTCCGCCCCGATGACGGGCGTTACGGCGAGAACCCCAACCGCTTCCAACTGCACACCCAGTATCAGGTCATCCTCAAGCCCGATCCTGCGTCTCGACCAGGCTCGACGACCGCTCGACCAGGCTCGACGACCGCGCAGGAACTCTACCTCGAGTCGCTCAAAGCCCTCGGCATCGACCCGCGCCAGCACGACATCCGCTTCGTGGAAGATAACTGGGAACAGCCCGCCATCTCCGCGTGGGGTTTGGGCTGGGAGGTCTGGCTCGACGGGCAGGAGATCACGCAGTTCACCTACTTCCAGCAGATGGGCGGCGTGGCGCTCGACCCCGTCTCGGTCGAGATCACCTACGGGCTCGAGCGCATCCTGATCGCGCTCAACAACGCCAAAGCCATCTGGGACGAAGAGTGGGGTGCGGGCGTCAACTACGGCGAGATTCGTCATCAGGAGGAATTCGAGCACTCGAAATATTATTTCGAAGTCGCCGACGTGGAACGCGTCCGCGCCATGTACGACCTCTTCTCTGCCGAAGCCGACGCCTGTCTCGCGGGTGGTCTGATCGTCCCCGCGCACGACTACGTCCTCAAGTGCTCGCATTCTTTCAACATCCTCGACACCCGCGGCGCGATCAGCGTCGCCGAGCGTCAAGCCTTCTTCCGCCGCATCCGCGAACTGGCGAAGGGCGTGGCGGTGAGTTACGGAGAGCAGCGTAAATCTTTGGAATACCCGTTGTTGAAGGGAAAAAAGGAATCAGGTAATCAGGTAACTAGCGAGAAGCCTAATCACCTAATCCCTAATCAACCAAGTGCCTTTTTACTCGAAATTGGAGTTGAGGAATTACCCGCGTCTGATGTGGACTCCGCCTACTCTCAACTCGTCACTCGTATCCCGTCTCTTTTGGATGAACTTCGGCTGACCCACGGCGACATTCGCATCTTCACCACCCCGAGGCGGATCGTTGTTTCTGTTGCCTCTCTCGCCCCGAATCAGCCAGACCGCGAAGACCTGGTCAAAGGTCCGCCCGCAGACAAGGCTTTGGACAAGGACGGCAAGCCGACTCAAGCCGCGCTGGGCTTTGCCAGGAAGAATGGCATCGACCCATCTGCGCTGGAAGTCCGCGAAGAAGGCGGAGGAAAATACGTCTTCGCCGCCGTCAAGCAGAAGGGACGCCAGACTCCCGAAGTCCTCGCCGAGGCATTGCCGAAGTGGGTCGAGAGCATCAAGTTTGAGAAAACCATGCGCTGGAATGCTTCAGGCGTGGCGTTCTCTCGTCCCATTCGTTGGTACGTTGCCCTGCTCGGCGACATGGTCATCCCGTTCGAGTATGCGGGAGTGGTGAGTGATAACGTGAGTCGTGGTTTGCGTCCGTACGACTCGCCCGAAATCAAGATTCCTTCTGCCGACCGCGAAGCGTACTTCGATGTCATCCGCGAAGCAGGGATTTTGCTCGACAAGGAAGAACGCAAGTCTGCCATCGTGGAGCAGGTCAAGCAGGCGGCGGCGCTGATTGGCGGCGAAGCCATCATCGAAGAAGGTTTGCTGAGTGAGGTGGCAAATCTAATCGAGATGCCCACTGCGGTCATGGGTGGCTTCAACGAGGAATTCCTTGCCCTGCCGCGTGATGTGCTGATTTCGGTGATGAAGAAGCACCAGAGGTACTTCCCTGTCCAACCTGTAACGTTAAACGTTGAACGCGGTGCCCTGAGCTTGCCGAAGGGTTCAACTTTGTTGCCTCACTTCATCGCCATCCGTAACGGCGACGATTTGGGCATCGACATTGTCCGCGAAGGAAATGAGCACGTCTTGGGCGCGCGCTTTGCTGATGCCAACTTCTTTGTGCGCGAGGATCTCAAACTTAAGTTCGAAGAATTCCGCCCGAAATTGTCTGGCTTGATGTTTCATACCAAACTCGGTTCCATGCTCGACAAATCTGACCGCATCTTGAAACTCGGCGCGGAATTGGGCGCAATGCTTGGATTCAAGGATTTGTTGGAAATCAAACACCTGGCGCGCGCGGTTTATCTTTCCAAAGCCGACCTCGTGACCCAGATGGTGACGGAGATGACTTCCCTGCAAGGCATCATCGGCGGCGAGTATGCCCTGCGAAGCGGCGAAGCTGCCGAGGTGGCGGGCGCAATTTCGGAACAGTATCAAGCCGTCCCGAAGTCGAAGATTGGGCTGGCGCTCGCCTTGTCTGACCGCCTCGACTCTCTCGTCGGCATGTTCGCGGCGGGACTGGTTCCCACGGGCGCGAAAGACCCCTTCGGTCTGCGCCGCGCCGCGATTGGCATTGTCCAGCCGCTCATCGAGCATGACATGGATTTCGACCTCGCCAAAGCGGTGAAACTCTCCGCCAGGACCCAGCCGATCCCCGTCAGCGACGAAGCGCAAAAGCAGATTTTGGAATTCCTCGCGGGGCGTTTGAAGGTGGTTCTCGGCGACATGGGATTTAAGCACGATGTTGTCGAAGCCGTCCTTGCCGCGCAGTCGAACAACCCTGCGGGAACGGTTCGGGCGGTGAACCAGCTATCCGCGTGGGTGGTGCGGGAGGATTGGACTCCCATTTTGGACGGCTTCGCCCGTTGTGTTCGCATTATTCGCTCCGCTTCAGTAAGCAGTCATCAGTTGCCAGTTGTCAGTGAGCAGTTGTTCGAGGTGGCGGAAGAGAAGAATCTCTTTACGGCATTGAACGTCCAACGTCCAACGTTCAACGATGTAAACGAATTCCTGACAACCGTTGCGGCGCTTATTCCTGCCATCACCGCCTTCTTCGATAAGGTCATGGTTATGGCGGAAGACGAGAAAGTCAGGCAGAACCGCCTGGCGCTGGTCGGGCGGGTTGCTGGCATGTCCAGCGGCATCGCGGACTTGAGCAAGCTCGAAGGGTTCTAGAAACCAAACGGGAACAAGCGCCAGCCTGTTCCCGTTTTCTTTTGTTTGTATTTTTTATTGATAGCTTTCCTGTGGGATATTCTCCAGCAGGGCATCATACCTGCCCGTGTTCAGGTTCCAGATTTCCAGAATCCTTTGCCAGTTCCATAAATCCCCCTTGATGACAAACGATAGTTTGTCGTAATACAAAGCAATATTTTTGTCCTCGATCAAGTTTTCTCCCGCCTTGATGCTTTCTAGGTAGCCTTTGGGGATGATATGCCTGAAATGACCGATGCGCCAGGTGTTCACATCATAGAGCGGCATACGCGCCATCAGCGGGTCGGCGAGTGAATTCAAATCGATCATGTGAAAGTTGGGACCCATCGTCATGGCGTTCATTCCCAGCGGACCCACCAACTTGACCCGCATGGGGCTGCTCGGCAGGTAAACCCAGTTCTCGCGGGCGTAGCCTGTGGACGGCGCGCTTTTCTTTTTCAAGCGTTCGAAAAGTCCCAATCCTGTGTAAACGATGCGTTCATCCGAAATTTTGTATTCATCGACAAAGACTCGGTGATCGCTGTCATCGCCGACTCCAAAACTGGGACTTCGCGCCGGGGTCACAAGGATTGGCGCGATACCGACCAGCAGCGCCAGCCCCACGGCAAACCCGTATATTCTTGGCGTTTTGAATTCCATGGTCGAAAGCAGCGCCACGCAAGCCAGCAGCGGCGTCGAAAAATACCGCCCGCTCATGAAGTCGCCGCCGATGTAGACCGTGTACAGCAGATAGATCGATATGCCCGCGACGATCATTTTGTGACTGGTATTTTTCCCGACCAGCCCCGCGCCGCAGACTGTGAAGATGGTCAGCAGGGTGATGGGATCCATCTTCAATGAGTTCAGGTAATAATACATGCCCTGTATCACCAGGCTGGAGGTTGGAATTCCGGTGTTGATTTTTGCGTAGGCGGTGTTTGGAAAGGGAAAGCCGTAGTAGAAAATCGAAAATAATTCCCAGGCGATCAGCGGTAGAAATCCCAGTCCCAGGGTCAGCAGGGTCTTTGTTTTGTTTTTGCTTTGCCAAAAAACGAGGAGCAACGCGGGAAAGTAGAACACCAACGTGTCCAGTCGATCCACGCCGCCGAGGGCTGCCAGCAGCGCCAGGAGAAACACACTGCGCGGCGAGTTCAGGTAAACCAGGATGAATAACAGCAGGATGAGGTGGGTGAGCGGATTCTCCAGCCCCGATGTCGAATAATCGATGAATGCCTTGGAAACGGAAAAAATCAACAGCCCCAGTATTGCGCCTTTTGTGGACGTTGCGGCTTTGAAGGCGAGAATCGCCGCCGTCAAAATAGAAATCGCAATGGACAGGAATATATTCAGGAAATACATCTGTCCCTGCCCGAAGGGATTGCTCTTCCAAAGGTTGAAGATGAAATTCGCCGCAGCCTGAATCAAAAACCAAAGTGGATGGGTAAACGTCTGCACCCGTTCGCCGATGTTGAAGACGGGACCGTACCCATGCAGGAAGTTTTCGAGAGAACGAAAGGTGATGATGGCATCGTCCCCCACCCATGAAGTTCGAATCACCAGAAACGAATAGAATAATAAAAATGGGATGATTAGCAGCTTATGCTTGTTTTGTAAATTCATCGGATAAGTATAACAAACTTGCCTCCCCCGCCTGCTGTTTGCGCAAAAAAACAGGACAGGGATTTCCCTGTCCTGTTTTGCATTCTTTTTCGAGACGCTGGATTTAGTAATCCATGCCGCCCATGCCGCCCATGCCGCCAGGAGGCATGGCAGGAGCGCTTTCCTTCGCGGGCACGTCGGTGATCAACACGTCGGTGGTCAGGATCATTGCGGCGATGGAGGCGGCGTTTTCGAGCGCGCCACGAACCACCTTGACCGGGTCGATGACGCCAGCCTTGATCATGTCGGTGTATTCGCCGGTGAGGACGTTGAAGCCGATGTTGACGTTCTTCTTCTCGGCGGCGGTGCGGCGGACGGTGTCGATGATGACCGAGCCATCCTGTCCGGCGTTGGCAGCCAGTTTGCGGATCGGGGCTTCGAGCGCCTTCTTGATGATGTTGATGCCGACCTTGATTTCCTCGTTCTCGTCTTCGGCGTGCGCCTTGGCGAGTTTGTCGAGTTTGCCAGCGGCGTTGATGAGGGAGATTTCGCCGCCGGGGACGATGCCTTCTTCAACCGCAGCGCGGGCAGCGGAGAGGGCGTCTTCGACGCGGTGCTTCTTTTCCTTCATTTCGGTTTCGGTGGCTGCGCCCACGCGGATGATGGCGACGCCGCCGCTCAACTTGGCAAGGCGTTCCTGAAGTTTTTCCTTGTCATAGTCGCTGGTCGATTTATCGATCTCGATGCGGATTTCCTTGATGCGGGCTTCGATATCGCCCTTCTTGCCTTTGCCGCCGACGATGGTGGTGTTTTCCTTGTCGGAGACGATCTTCTCAGCGCGACCCAAATCCTGCACGGTGGTGGTTTCGAGCTTGCGTCCGGTCTCTTCCGAGATGACCTGACCCGCGGTGAGGGTGGCAATGTCCTGGAGCATGGCTTTGCGGCGGTCGCCGAAGCCGGGGGCTTTGATTGCCAGCACGTTCAACATGCCGCGCAGTTTGTTCAAAACCAGGGTGGCGAGGGCTTCGCCGTCGATGTCTTCGGCGATGATGACCAGTTCGCGTTTGCCAAGCTGGACGAGTTTTTCGAGCAGGGGCACGATGTCCTGGGCGGCGGAAATCTTCTTGTCGTAAATCAGGACATAGGCGTCGCTGATCTGGGCTTCCATCTGTTCGCCGTTGGTAATGAAGTAGGGCGAGATGTAGCCGCGGTCGAACTGCATCCCTTCGACGAATTCGGTTTCGAACTGCATCGACTTGGATTCTTCGACGGTGATGACGCCGTCTTTGCCGACTTTGTCCATCACGTCGGCGATCAACTGACCGACTTCTTCATCCGCCGCAGAGTTGGTGGCGACGGAAGCGATTTCTTCGCGGGTGTCGATCTTGGTGGAGTTCTTCTTGAGTTCGTTGACGATGGTCTCGGTGGCGAGTTCGATGCCCTTCTTGAGCAGCATGGGGTTGTAACCCGCTTCGAGCGCCTTCAAACCTTCGTTGACGATGGCGTGCGCCAAAACGGTGGAGGTGGTGGTTCCATCGCCGGCGATGTCGTTGGTCTTCTGGGCGGCTTCCTTGAGGAGCTGGGCGCCCATGTTCTCGAACGGGTCTTCGAGTTCGATTTCTTTGGCGACGGAAACGCCGTCATGGGTGATGCTGGGGGAGCCGAACTTGCGGTCGATTGCCACGTTGCGACCCTTGGGTCCCAGGGTGGCGGAGACGGCGTTCGCAACCACGTTCATGCCGTTCTTGAGCTTGCGGCGGGCTTCTTCCGAAAAGACGATTTGTTTAGCAGCCATTTTTCTACACTTCCTTTTGCGTTTGTAAATTTAATTGATTAACCAACAATGCCGAGAAGGTCGCTCTCGCGCATGATGAGGTATTTCTTGCCGTCCATCTTGATTTCGGTGCCGGAGTATTTTGCGAAAAGCACCACGTCGCCAACTTTTACATCCATTGCGATGCGATCCCCGTCTTCATTGCGGTCGCCGGGACCTGCCGCCAGAACCTTGCCCTGCTGGGGTTTTTCCTTTGCGGTTTCGGGGAGGACGATGCCGCCGGCAGTGACTTCCTCCTGCTCGATGGTTTCGATGAGCACGCGCGCGCCCAAGGGTTTGAATGAAATCTTTGCCATTGCTTTTCTCCTGGATTTTTGTTTTCGATAATCTCAAAGTTTTAGCACTCTATACCTTCGAGTGCTAAACCCAATCTTACCCACTTAAATAGTCAAAGTCAAGAAGAATGTATAAATTCTTACAAAACTCTGATGTCGCTGGGGTCAACGGGCTTGGCTGACCTTTGCGTTTTTCAGCATCTTGTCCGGGCGGAGTTTTGGTATATACTTGTCGCAATCGAATGATTCAAAGTTAAATTCACCAGAGGGGAGCCATGCCCCGCAAAATCTCCGAAGACCAAACCCGCAAGCAAATGATCGACCCGCAACTAGAAAGAGCGGGTTACTTTGCCAATGCTCAATGAAGTCAAAGTGCCGAATGTTCCCTTGAGCCTGCAAGAAGAGTTTGCGGGCGTGGTGGCGCGGGCGGTTGTCGAGTCTGGTCGAGACATCGAGTCCCTTCGAGGGCGGATGGGTGCTCCGCAATCCACGCGGCAGGTGGATGGGTTGTTTGAGAGTCTGCTGGCGGAGAGTTTTCGTGAATAAAACATCCCGAAGTTTCCAGAACCTACGGGATGTTTTTTATACATTTGTTTACCTGTTTACTTGTTTACGTTTTTATCATCCCCTCAATTTCCTTCAAGACAGATTGTAAATCAGGCATGTCTGACGCAACGACTTCGTCTTCCCCAATGTGTTTGTGCTTTGGCGCAGTAGGCAGGTTGGGGAAGTGCGGCGCGTTGTCGTAGCGAAAGACAATAGTTCCATCCGCGCGCTGGTAGTGATACGTGTAGGTCTTTTTGAAGGGATTTTCCTGCCCGACAAAGAGTTCCCTGAAATGCAAGAGCGAATTGTCAATGAAATACACGTTGACGCGTAAAAACCAGACTTCGCCGCGATCTTCATGCTGTGTCTGGAAGTCGTTGACAAATGGCGAGCCGCGCAGGGTTTTGTCAACCAGCGCGAGATAATCAGCAAACGGACTACTCAACGCGAGCGTCCTTGATAAGATTGTGTCTGGCTTCGAGGTGACGCAGGGCTTCCACTTCCATCCACCAATCCAGAAAGTCGAGAGTTTCTTCGATTTCGCGGGCGTTGAATTTGCGCTCGAATTCGTCGGTGGTCATGTTATAACGTTGTTCAAAAGGCGCAAGCGCTTCATTTGTCCGTTGGATGGAATATTCCAGCAATTTGGACTCGCGTTCCAGCGCGGTTTGTAACACCGACTTGAATTGTTCGAGGTCGGACGTTTGAATGGTCACTTGTTGTAACATTTCGATCTCCTTGCCAGTAAAGGCATTGACTGATGGTATTATAGCAAATAAAGCATGGAAATAATCAAACACTTGACTATGCCTGCCCCACCGCTGAGCGTGCAAGAGCGTGGTGGCGCGAAGATGGGAAAAACCACGGTCAACGGTCTATCGTCCACCGCCTGCATTACGGACGGCTGTTTCTGTAACGAGAATGGAGGTATCGATGAAGACATTGCGGAACTCACTGATATTTCTGGTTGTCATGGGATTGATCGCGTTCATCAACGTGCTTGTGCATGAGTTCGGTCACTGCATCACCATCGATAAGGTCGGCGGCAAATGTGGGGGCGTTTATGTGATGCCGGGCGTTAAAGTCTGGCCCCTCGCGGCATTTGGCGAACCTTATTCAGGGACCTGGGGCAAATCCATCGGTCGCACCGCTTACGACCAGGGAGCTCCCACGGTTCAGGCAGGTGGCTTGGCGTCTGTGATGGGGAGCGGCTCGGTCGCGGCGCTCTCTCTCCTGGCGCTGGTTTCCTTGTATGTCTTTCGTCCCCAGGGTTGGGCGCGATTCCCATTGCTGGCGCAGTCTTTGATGTTCCTTGATTTGCTTTTCTACGTCATCCTGCCGCACTGGTTTGGGCTTCGTCATCTCTTCATCATCGGCGGGGCTTCGCCCGAACCTTTGATGGGCGCAATCGAGATGGGCGTCGACGAATCGACCTTCATTATCGGCGTCCTGATTTATTCCGCATCGATGACTATCGGCTGCGTAAACTACGTCTGGCGAAGCGCAAAAAGCCTGCCAATTCAAGCAAAACAAAAGTAACCCGCCCCCTATCTACCAACTTATCAATCTACCAATCTACCCGTCTCCCTATCTCCCGCACACTCGACACCGATGAAAAAACTCCCTCTCTTGCTTGCCCTCCTCCTTGCCGCTTGCGCGCCCGAGACGCCGACCCTCATCCTGACCCTGCCCACGTTGACTCCGACCCCCATCCCCAGCGCCACGCCGACGCCCAAGCCCTGGGTCTCGCCCACGCCGCCCGCCGAAGTCATCACCAGCGGCGATTGGATTCAGCCCTACGTCGCCCTGACCTTCGACCTGTGCCAGGATCCGCAATATCCCGCAGGGTACGATGCCGCCATCGTGGAAGTTCTCCAGCGTTACGATGTCCCCGCCACCTTCTTCATGGGCGGCGACTGGATGCGCACCCATCCCGAAGAGACGCGGCTGCTCGCCTCGAATCCGAAGTTCGAACTCGGTAACCATTCCTGGAGCCATGCCGATTTCACCGCCCTGACCGCCGAAGAAATGGCGCAGGAACTTCAAGCCACGCAAGACCTGCTGTTTCAACTGACGGGGAAGCAATCGCGGCTGTTCCGTCCGCCTGCGGGGGAATACAACGACCTGACCCTGCAAGTGACCGCCGAACATGGGCTTTACACCGTCCTGTGGGATTCCGTCTCCGGCGACCCCGACCCGACGTTTGATTCCGCGACCATCCTCGCCGAAATTCAGCGCACGGCGCGCAAAGGCTCGATCATCATCATGCACGCCAACGGGCGCGGCTGGCACACCGCCGAAGCCCTGCCCTCGGTCATCGAATATTTGCAAAGAAAAGGCTTGACCCCCGTCACCGTCTCGCAGTTGATCGGGGTGGAGCAAAAGCCCTGATGCCGCTGCCCGCCGCGCGAAAAAGACAGTCAAACCGCTCAACGGTCTGTCGTCCATCTCGCAAACATTAATAAAACTCAAATCCCCCATCACACCTCCGAATGCTATAATCCCTTTCCGTGAAAGGGATTTTTAATCTCCATGCAATATTTTTTCGTTGACGAGTCGGGTGAGCCGGGATTACAAAGCGACAGGAGTTCATCGTACTTTGTAATTGCGATGGTGCAGCGTCCCAACTGGGAACCAATTCCCGAATTATTCGTGCGCGCTCGGCAGTGCTCTTGAAGGATGAAGTGTCCACTTCATATCGCCAGCTACATGGCATTGATTTGATCATTGAACTCCTTACAGGGCTGACGCTGCGAGCTTCCCCGCTGGATATTGGCAACGATGTTTTAGTGATCGACGGTGCGACTGACGCGCTTCGTTCCGCGTTGAGGGTTCGACTGTCACTGGAATGTAGGAAAATCAACCGTATCCGCCCTTTTGGCAAGATTGCAGCGGCAAGCTCCAGAAGGGAAGACGGTCTGCAATTAGCGGACATGGTCGCGGGCGCAATCCGTGACCATGCTCTGGGACGCAATTTTGAATATCGGCAGATGCTTGCAAGGAAGATTGTGGATTTGTGGGAGGTTCGTTAAATAAAACACCCAGGCTATCTCAAGACTTGCTTGAGAAGGCTGCCTCTCTTGGCAACCTTGTCACCTTGGGCGAGTAAAACGGTCTTCCACCCATTTGGGCGCTTCCGTTTTATTGTTGATCACATTATATAGCCGTTTGGGTTCAAGTCAAACCCGGCTGTTTGGAGTAAAGGAACTTATGCTTAAGAACTTTGTGAAGTTATTCAGTGGCGACCCCACCAAAAAGACAGTCGAACAATTTCGCGGACTGGTCGAACAGGTCAATGCGCTCGAGGCGGCGTATTCCGCTTTAAGTGATGAAGCCTTGCGCGGCAAGACCGATGAATTCAAGGCGCGTGTGGCGAAAGCCATTCACGGCGTGGAAGATGAAACCGACCGCAACAAATACGAACAAGACGCCCTGGATGAACTGATCCCCGAAGCCTTTGCCGCCGTGCGCGAAGCCTCCAAGCGGACGATTGGTCTGCGGCACTACGACGTGCAGATCATCGGCGGCGGGGCGCTGCACAAAGGTCACATCGCCGAGATGCGCACGGGCGAAGGCAAGACGCTGGTCTCGACCCTGCCCGTCTATCTCAACGCGCTGACGGGGCGCGGCGTTCACCTCATCACGGTCAACGATTACCTGGCGCGGCGCGATGCCCGCTGGATGGCGCCCATCTATCACATGCTTGGACTGAGTGTGGGCGTGCTGCAAATGGCAGCCGCCACCGAGAACGGCAAGAAAGCCTTCCTCGTCGATTTCGAACGCGAGTCGCCGCACGAAGACCAGCGCCACCTGCGGCTGGTGGATCGGGTCGAAGCCTATCGGGCAGACATCACCTACGGCACCAACTCCGAGTTCGGTTTCGACTACCTGCGCGACAACATGGCGATGCGGCTCGAGAATCGCGTCCAGACCCGCCCTGAGCAGGGTCGCAGGGGCGGACATTACTTCGCCATCGTCGATGAAGTGGACAACGTGCTGATCGACGAAGCCCGCACCCCGCTCATCATCTCAGGTCCCTCCTCAGGTGATTTGGAATACTACGGGGTGATGGCGAACATCGTCAAACAGTTGAAGCCCGAAGATTTCGAAGTCAATGAAAAAGACCGCAACGTCACGTTAACCGAAGTCGGAATCAGCCGCGTCGAAGCCATGCTGGGGCAGACCCTGCTCGACCCAGATCGCCCCGAAGACTTGACTCCCGAACAGGCGCGGCTGACGGGTTATCTCGAACAGGCGCTCCGCGCCCAGTATCTTTTCCACCGCAACAAGGATTATCTTGTGCTGGGCGGCAAGGTCGTCATCGTGGATGAGTTCACGGGACGCCAGATGCCCGGTCGCCGCTGGAGCGATGGGCTGCATCAGGCGGTGGAGGCAAAGGAAGGCGCCAAGGTCGAGCCTGAGAACGTGACCTACGCCACCATCACCCTGCAAAATTATTTCCGCATGTATCAAAAACTGGCGGGCATGACTGGCACGGCGCTGACCGAAGCCGAGGAATTCAACAAGATTTATAAAATCGAAGTGATGCCCGTCCCGACCAACCTCGAATACCAATCCCTGCGAACCGATGCCACCCTCGAAGAGCACAAGGATAAGGACGACGAAGGCTACTCGTACTCGTATTACACGACCAAGGGCGGCGACGGCAGGGTCTTCTACCGCCGCAAAGATTACCCCGATGTCATTTACCGTTCGGTGGAAGCCAAACTCCGCGCCATCGTGACCGAGATTGTCCGCTACCATGTTTTGGGACGCCCGATGCTGGTCGGCACCACTTCGGTGGAATCTTCCGACCGACTCTCTGGCAGACTCAAGCCCGAGCCTGTCCGCCGTATGCTGCAAGTGATGCTTGTCCGACGGGCGTACATGCAGGCGAAGAACCTCGAAGAAGACGGGCGGCTGATTGCGGAACTCGCGCCGTTCAACGAACCCATCGAAAAAATCACGCCCGACATGCTGCGCAACTTCATCAAGCCGCACGGCATGACCAGCATCAATCCCGAAGAACCCGCCAACCTGCAAGACCTGCTTGCTGCGCTGCGCCTGCCCGAAGAAGCCCGTGACCGACTAAAGTCGGTCTTGCAGGGCGGCGTGTTGCACCAGGTTTTGAATGCCCGCAAGCACACCGAAGAGTCGCAAATCATCGCGGGCGCGGGCGCATTTGGCGCGGTGACCATCGCTACCAACATGGCAGGACGCGGCGTCGACATCAAACTCGGCGGCGAACTTGCCGAAGAAGTTATTGCGGCGGTCAACCGTGTTTTGAAG
>Ga0172367_10002920_pt1 | contig 22847 bp, 22 predicted proteins | sample Lak10m_FD_114542 | JGI IMG/M metagenome (GOLD analysis project Ga0172367, IMG submission 114542) | Freshwater microbial communities from Kabuno Bay, South-Kivu, Congo - kab_022012_10m | ecosystem: Environmental > Aquatic > Freshwater > Lake | place: Democratic Republic of the Congo: South-Kivu... | reverse complement strand
TGGCATAGGTTTGCCGACAGGAATATTAAAATGTTTATAAAATTTAAGTGCTTCATTATCATAAATTTTAGAATAGTCATCTGAAATATCTTTTAATTCAGATGCATCAACTCCATCAAGTCCAATATTTCTAATGAATTCTTTAACTCTATCGTCAACTCCATATTTATCAATATAAATCATACAGGCCATAATATGATTATTTAATTGATAAACTTTACCGACAGAACTATTAAAAAAATTGGTAATTCCAATTATAGGATTTACATTAGGTGGAGATTGCAGTTTACATGCTAACATAAATCTTTTTAATGATTTATAATATTTGCCATCATCATAATAATGTTTTTGGTCAGCCAGCAAATCACCAATATATTTATTAACATCAACTTTCATAGGATTAAAGAAATATATACAACTAATTTCCTGAAAATGTCCATTTATAAATTGCAATAAATCAATTTTACATAAATCAATTTTATCAGGATTATAATGATCTTTAAAAAATGAACCGTTAACATCGTCCATATTAAAGAACTTAAATTTATCATCTTTTTCTTTATTTTGTATTTTAAATTCAACAAAAAATAAATTAGGATATTTATTAATTTTATTAAATATATTTTTAAATTGTCTTTGCACCTCATTAAACCCCTTCGGTTTAATATTAATAGGGCATAACATATCAATGTCAGCAGGATAATTTTGGGACGATAAACTAGAAGTACCTACTAATTTAGGAATATTATCTTTATATTTTAAAACGAGATATAAATAATTATCTTGTTTATTTAATAATTTTTCATCTAATACATTAGGAATAGGCATATTATAATATATATTTATATTATAATTTATTTTTACAAAAATTAATTTAAGGTTCATATTCTTCTTCTTCTTCTTCTTCTTCTTCTTCTTCTTCTCCTCCTTCTTCAACTTCAATAGGTACTTCTGCTCCTCTTTTTGCCTTAAATAAGATTAAAGTATAATCATTATTTTTTAATTTATCTGCTAATGATTTTAATAGATTAAATAGACTTCTAGATGGTTTAAATTCACTTGTAATTGTTGCAGTTCCATTATTAATATCCATCTCAAAATTACCAACAATTTTTAAAATAGATGGAGATAAAACATTTAATTTATTATCTATATATCTTTTATTATCTGAAGATAAATCATTATATTTTAATTTATTAGTTAAAAATATAACTAATTGATTCCATAAATCAATAATAGTATCTATTTTTTTTGATAAGATAGGAATATATAGATTATAATTTTCACTTCCGATAAGTTGAACAAGATCGTAAAGTTCATAAGTAAAATCATTATACATTTTTTTAAATTTATTTAATAAAGTTTTATCAATAGTATTATTTTCTTTCACTTCTTGTTGATATTGTCTATTTACATCTTTTATTAATCCAAAAATATATCCTTGTTGTTGTTCATTATCAACATCTTTATAAAAAAATTTATTTGCTTCTAAATTCATATATTATATATTTATAAAATTATTCTTCTTCCATTTCTTCGGGTTCGTCAGGTTCTTCAAGTTCTGCAACTTCTTCTTTTAATGGATATGAGACTTGGTCAAATACATTTTCATTTATTTGTCTAATAATTAAATCAATTTTATCTTTTAATCCATTATATACATTATCTCCAACTGCTAAATGTGCTAATCTTGCACTAATTTGTTCTAAAGATGGTTTTAATTCTTTTAAATTATTATATACTTTTGCTTTATCTGAAGGATTTAATGAATTATATTTTAATCTTGATAATGCAGAAATAATATTATTCCAATCTGATATAATATTTGCTATACTTTCAACCAATCCTGCGTCCATACCTTCTTCTGCAGAATGTAATGCCTGATAAATTTCATAACCAATATTACTAATTAATCTTAAAAAAAATTGATAATCTCTTTTATCCATTTCTTTAGTTGCTAAAACTTCTACAACTTCTTTTTTTCCTCTAGATTTAATTTTATTACTAATTTCTTCATCTTGTGCCATTTGTCTACGTATGGCTTCACCATATAATCTACCTAAAAATTTATTGGCTTCTAAACTCATTTATATAATATATATTTACATTATATAAAAATTATTAATTATTTTTTATAAGATGCCCTACATTTTGGATCTTTTAATACATCTCTATAACTCATATTATGTTTTTTAGCATATGCTTTGCAATGTTGTATCCAAGGAGATGCACCCCCTTTCTTACCTGCACTTTTAGCACCCGCTTCTTTTCCTTTTCCTCGTACCATTTTAGCAAGAGAAATAGCAGAAGGAGCAACATCTGCAACAGTTTTAACAACATTACCAACAGATGAAACTATATCATCAAAGAATCCAGCGCCACTTTTCCCCATTCCTCGGCGTCGTCGTCTCAATTCATCTCTGCTTAATCCAGATTCTACAGATTCCAAAGATTTAACTGCTTTTGGTTTACGGCCTCGTCGTTTATATGCTCTGATTTCATCTTCTCGTCTTTGTCTATCTTTTATTTTTTGTAATGCATCTTCATCAATACGAGGAAGTGGTCCTTTTCTCCAACTTTCATATGCTTCTTGTGCATGGGGTAATATTCTTTTGCCTAATTTAAGTGCTTCATCTAAAAATCCAGCACCTTCTACAACTTTACGCGGTCTTCCCCTTTTACCTCCTGTCAATAGATTTCTATGTTCTGCCATTGCTTGAACTCCTATATCTCCCCCTTTAAGTTTACGCGGTCTACCTCTTTTACCACCTTTCTTTGGTTTCCCAAGTGCTAAAAGTGCTAATGGTGCGACACTAGCAAGACTATCAAAAAATCCAGCACCTTCCATTTCAGCCTTACCACTACCAATTGCTCTCGCTTTAACACCTCCAACATTACCAGAAGTAATAGATTTAGAAGCCTTACCACCATAACCGGCAGTTTTTATAATTCCACCTTCTTTACGGGGTCTGCCTCGTCTTCGTTTCCCTGCTTCCATTTCTCCTTTGCCTAATCCGATCGAAGATAATAAACCACTAAATATTCCAGAGCCTTCATAATCTACTTTAGGTTTAACAAGAGGTACAGTATCATCATCTAATACTTGTTTCCCTGTAGCATTAAGATGAGATAAATATCTTTTATTAATTTCATCAACTTGTTGTAAGATTTGTCTATTATATGCATTGTTTTCCATATTAATATATATTATATATTTATTTTTTTATTTTATTAAAATTATTTATTAATAAAATAAATCTATACAATTTAATTATATTCATAATAAAAAAAGCCATTGGCATATATATTAAATTGTATAATATAAATTAAATTAAATTAATATTATTTACATCATTTTAGAAGCCATACGACCAGCAGCCATTGCACCAGCAGCCATTGCGCCGCCAGATTTACCATAACCAAATGTATCAAGTGCCTGAGCACCAAGTTTAGCATATTTATTATCTACTCCTTGAAGCATTTTCTTTGCCATTGGGAGATAATTACTTGCCATGGATTTAAGATCGCCAAGAATACCACCACCAACATAACGTACTAATTCGCGTTTGGCCATATGTGGAGCATTCGCAGCATTTAATACATCATTACGAGTAAGGATACCATTGAGATATGATGCGGAATTACCATTTGTTGTTGAAAGGATACCAGAATACAAAAACATCACATTAAGTTGTGGAGCCATTGCGAGACCAGAATTATTTACAGCAGATACTGTAATTTGAAATTGTGTAGTTGTAAGAGACCCAGGTGCATTATATACTTCTGCAATAGATACAACATCACCAAAATTGAGATATAAGACTGAACCGCAAGTACCTTGATTAGAAACAAGATTACCGACATTATCTTGTCCACCAACATTTACAAGACCACTAAATTCATCCCATGATTGTTGAGAACCAGATTTAAGTGAAGCATCATAAAGTTGTTTTTGGCTAAAAGTGCTAAGTATACCAGTTTGGTTATTAAATGTAATATTAACATTTGTAATAGTGGCATAATGGTCAGCAACTCCATTAGCATTTGCTCCTTGTTTATTGGCATCATCAACCCATGCTATAACTTTATCGGGAATAGAATTGAGTTGGAGAGAGTTAGAAGTCTTTTGATATAGAGAACCTGCAGGGAGAACTTCATTGTTATTTGGAGTAATGTAGTCCACAAATTGTTGCAGAGGAGTTATACAAGTTGCAGGGATTAGCATTGTTGGTGGAGGTGTATAATATGTGAATTCCATATATGGATATTCATATGCAACACCTGCTACTGATTTTGTTGCTCCAGCAGTATCAGATGCAACCCAACGGAGAGCGCGTTTAGCGAGTGCATCCATACTCATAGTAAAATTGAGTTGTGTTATACCCACCAAACCAGTTTGTTCCTGATCTCCATTAAAAATGAAAGGACTTAAAATGATGGGTTCTCTTACGCGAATTGTAATTGAAACATTTTTAACAGCAGCAACAGAACCAGCAGGAGTATTACCAGCAATTGAAACAATTTCAAAAGATGCGCGAGAATCTAAATCTTTACAATTTTGATTATTTGCGGTATTGAATGGAGAGTTCCAAGTTGGGAGAAATGGTTCTTGACGTACTGCAGCAGCAAGGGCATTAGCGCTAGTGTTTAATTGTGGAAGTGCAGCGACATATGTACCCCAATAATCAAGTTGTGTAGGAGTTGACCCATAAAATTTTTGTATATCTTCTTTTGGAAGACCTCTAAGAATTGGATCGAGAATTTGATTTACATTATTTTGTACTACAGATGTGTTATTGATTTGACATGTCATATTGTTGCATAATTGATGAAGTACAAAAGGAGCGAAACAGTCTGCACCTTGGACATAAGTACCATCATTTTCTTGATTTACAGCAAGACCGTTCCAAAGATATTCATATGGTTGAACTGTACCAGTAAGGGAAAAAGTGATATCAGAACCCCAGATTACATTACGAGATACGACAGTATTTGTTGATGGGACTTGTATAGCATAAATATGTTGGTTTGCCGATGCACTATTTGCCTGATATTTTTGTGATGTGATATTTTGGCCAGATTTAAAGACAGCAAAATCAAGACTATCAGCAATATCAAGAACAGTATCTTTTACACTAAGTGGTTTAATTAGTTGAGACATTCTATATATATTTATATTATACAAAAAAAATAAAAAAAGTTAAAATTGATAAATTATATTAAAATTTACTATTATATGATTTCTTACGAAGAAGACATAATAAATCTGATGATGAACCAGCATCTATTGTGAGAGGATGAAGTACGCCATATTTATCTTTCCAAAATACATCTAATGTAAGTTGATTAAGATTGTTATGTCCAAGTAAATCAACTAATCTATATTCTCCTGTTGGAACATAATAAACAACTTGATTAGTTTGTTCTACACCACTTGTAAGAGGTACTATAAAATCTGTTAGAACTTTTGTTAATGCTTGTTGCTTATATATGTTTCCAGTTGTTGTTGGGTCAATATTATTAATATTTTGTGGTTGACCTGTTAATTGTGGTTCTATTGGAATAATTGTAGATGAGAATACAAATGATTGAATTGGAGACCAAGTTTGAACACTACTGATTTGTTGTATATATGATGCATATTCTCCTGCTTCTTGTGTTGTTCCATCATATAATATATTTGTATCTAATAAATATCTACAATCTATGTCCTCAGGATATATAGAACCATTTCCTGCATTTTGAGCAAAGAATTTAAATCTGAATGTTGATAAAAGATTATATAGAGGTTGATTAATAGATACAAACCATTTAGCATTTGCGGGTGCAGATGTTCCAGTGGGTACAGATGTAGGTTGATTATATATTAATTTACCTTCTACTGAATTCCATTGAAAATATGGAAGATGTGTCCAAGATGCGCCAGAAATAGTTTTAAATGCTTCAAGAATAGCATTATTAATCATTCTACATAATGTATCAACATATTTAATATAAAAATATGAATTACCAAATAGTTCTTCTTTTGTCATTGGATAATTTAATAAAGATTCATAATTAGTATTTATTGTTTCTGGTATGAATAATAGATTTACACATCCATCACTTGCTAAATTATAATGAGTTGTTGTAATTGTTTTAACATATGGATATATACACATTGTAGATGAGTTATAATCAGCAAGAGGATCTAAATTATCAAATAATGATATTAATGTTGTTGGATTAAATACTTGTAATCTGGAAATAGAATTAACTTTATTAGATACTAGAATATTATTATTTTCATCTAATCCGACTAATCCATTTAATATATTATTATTAACAACTACAGAAGATGTAGATGCTAAAGTTGATGGATTAATTAAATTTAATTTTGTTTGATTATTAAATAAATCATAAAGTGCATATAGATTAGTTCCATTAGTCATAAATGATGGTCTATTTTGTGTAGTGCTTGCTGTTGAGCCTTCATCAAATATATTAATATTAGATGGTGAACCTGTTGAAGTCCATTCACTAATATAATTTTGTATATCTATAGAACCTAAAGGAGAATTAGATAAATAATTATAAGTTTTAGTGATATGTTCATATAATGATAATGTGATATTATTACCTATAATTTCGCCACCATATAATCTAGAATTGGCTGAACCAAGACAATATAAATTATTTTGATTTGATAAAGATACTGATACTGCTTTAACAGATACATTAGATGTAATTTGTGTCCATCTATGAGTTGACATGGTAGATTGGCATAAATAGAAATTTTGTTTAGTTGGATAATATAGTTGCTCTCCATTTCCGAGAGTTAAAGGACATGAAACATTATTAATTAAATTATAATTTTGTGCTAAAAATAATGTATTCAAAATTTTATTAGAATTATCAATTGAAGTAATAAACATTAATGCTTGTTCGTCTTGTTGGTAATCAATATATGAAACATAATAATTTGCTCCTGTTTGCTGATATATTAATGATGGTGGATTTGTTGCAGTATATGTATTATTTGTAAATGTATATTTATATATTGTAGTTCCTCTATATATATCATATACAACATTTGGGCCACATAATACAAATAATGAATTTGCTCCATTACTGACATCAGATGTTGATACGCAAACATCTGCACAATTTGTAGGAGTTGTAATTATTAAAACTGGTGTTGTAATTCCATATTTAAATATATATACTTGGTTATTACCACAACATACTACAAAATGAGTAGAATCTAATTCATACATTTGCATAGGAGTTGGGCCAGTTGGATTTGATGAAAAATATGTAAAAGTTTCAAGCACTGCTGCTGTTGAAATATTACAAATAATAATATTGTTATTATCATCTACATATGCAAATTTTGTCGCAATTGGTAAATTACATAATGCATTAACTCCTACTGTTGAAAAATTTGTATAGGTCGTTAAGATGCTAAAATCTTTTATTGAGAAGATTGTTAAATTTACATTTGTCGTCCCAACTTGATAAATAGGTACAAAGAGACGATTTTGATGTTTAAATAATTGAGTATGATTACCAAATAAATTATTAAAATTATGTATCTCATAAGTATTTTGTGCTCCGGTTGATTGATTCCACATAGATAAACCATAATTATAATCTGGATAATCTGGATCGCCAGAAGAGTAAATATATTCAATAGGAGCAACTGGATCATTAGATATATATAAATTATTATCTGAACCGACTGCAACTAATTTATTTGTTGTATATTGTTTATCAATAGAGATAGCAGAAACTGTAGGGAGATTAATATCTATTTCACCTACTGAAGTCCAATCATTATTATAATTGATAGTATTTGGTCCATTCTTAAAATTCCATACATTATATGCATTTGTCGTACCCATAGAATATAAATCATTTGCATTATAAGATGACCATAAACATCCTGCTTTTAAAACTGTTGAATTATTAGCAGGACCAAGCCAAGCAGTCGGAGGATTTAATACTGGATAATTTATATAATATGTAAATCCATCATCACCGATACCATATGCTAATGCGCTTTCTGTCATGATGATTGATGATTTTGTTGGATATATTGTGTATTGTTGATTATTGTTGACATTATATACTTGAGCATCAACTGTACTATTTCCAAATACTAAATCTGGTAATGATTGAGTATATGAAAATTCATAAAGTGTAGTTCCTATAAGTGATATGCCTGCTACTTTATTTTTATTAGATATAGAAGTATATGAACCTCCAGCAGTCCAAGTATTAGCAGATGCTCTAGTATATTCTTTATAGTAAATAGTATTATCAGTATTATTAGTGATACCAATATAGAAATTTCCTAAAGTTTTATTAGTACAAATAAATTTATATGTATCTCCTACAGATGGAGTTAGTGTATATATAACTGCACTAGAAACTTTATCAAATACTTTCATTACGCCATTTGAAATAATATAAATAGAACCATTGGTAGAACCATTAGAACTTAATCCATTATTATAATTATCATAATCGATACTATTACTATTATCTGGTGGAAAATTTATTTTAATTTGTTTATCAAAACCATATTCAGCATTTTGAAATTCACCATTATAATTATTACCAGATGCAGAACATAGACCAAAAGTATTCTGAACTGTTTCAGTTGTTTCACTAGTATATAATAATGCTAATTCATAATCTGTTAAATTTGTAAATAGTTCAGGTTTATCTTTAATTTGTATATCAGGTATCAATACTGGTAAATTACTTTGTAAATTCCATCTTATAATACTTAAATAGTAATCATCTGACTTATCAACTACATTAAACTGTTTAGTCTGGTTAAAACGTAATGGTCTTGCTTGTGTATTATTAGGTGTATATTCATTGAAGACACCCATATTAAAATATTCATGGGTTGGATCATTTGCAGTATTAATTATATTTTGATAATTCTGTTGAATCGCTTTTAAACTAATTGCCATTATATATAATATACATTTATATTATTTTATGAAAATAACAATTTATAAAATTATAAAAAATGAAAAATTATTCAATACATTTATGTATTTAATTAATAATGATTATAAAGTTGGTGAGGCTATAGAATTTATGGATGATTTAATTAATTGATTATTAAAAATATTAATATAATCTATATTATAATAAAAAATAATGTAAAATATACTATAATAATGTAATAATTTTAAAATTATTACATTATTATAATGTTTTTATGATTATTTTATAATATAATCTAAGTTATATTATAATAATTAAATAATCTAATCTATATTATATATATGGATTGTGTTGATATATATTATTCTGAATCTGTTCCTGAATTATCTGGACTACAATTATTATAATTAGTATCACAAGATTTACACATACATATATTTTTATGTTTCTCTTTCTTCTTTGGTTTTTCTTCTTCAATAGATAATACTTCTTTTACTGCTTCTGCAATTTCATCATCATTATCACTTTCAATATCTTCTTCTTTTACAGTTAATGGATCATCATCTTCTTTTATATCTGCTAACTTCTCTATTTCTTTATTCATAACTGCGAGATGTAATTGTAATGCTAAAAATAAATTAAAATTCATATCTAAACTTTCTTTTAGTCCTCTTAAATTTTTATTTAATAAATTTCTACATCTTCTAAATTTTTTATCGAGTTCTCCAATTGATTTATATTCTTCCATTGTGTCATATTGTTTTTTATAATATAAATTATCAATTATATCCATTAATGCTTTTGAATCTACTAGTAATTTTTCAACCTGATTAATCCGTTCTAATTCTTCCATTCTATATAATATATAAAAAGATTATTTTTTTTAAAAATCTAAACTATATTATATATGGGAAATAATAAATTAAGTTTTATATCAGATTATAGTATGGGTAAAGTGAATGAAGATATCGTTTATAATCTTATTAGAAAATATTGGAAAGATAGACTAATTGCTAAAAGTAATAATATATATTCTAATTATGATTTTTATGATTGTAAATATAAATATGAATTAAAAAGTAGAAGATGTACACATGATAAATATCCAACAACATTAATACCGGAAATGAAATGTCATAAGGGTACTTATTTATTATTTATATTTACTGATGGATTATATTATATAAAATTTAGAAAAAGTAAATTTGAACAATTTGATAAAAAAATGTTTGTAAAGAATAGAGATGATAAACAAGATGTTATGAAATATTATTATCATATACCAATTGAACATCTTAAAAAAATTAATATAAATAATGAATGTTCAGATGATGATAATTTTGTTGTAGAATTTGAATGATTAATTTATAATATTTGAAACAATATCATCATAATTAAATCCAGATACATCTTTTATTTCATTCAACATTTTTATATAATTAGATAATGATTGATTATAATCTAATATTGATTTTGCTCGACATATACAATGTCTACCACAAGTGGCAACATCTTCTTTTTTATTTTGAAAGTTCTTTGAATTATATATTATGTCGAATCTATTATGAGCATCTTGTAATAATGGTATTAGATATGGTGTTTCATCAATTGATTTCTTATATTTTTTATCTATCCATTTTAAAGGTTCATTAATTGGATATCCATATGAATCAAAATATTCTATTGTTGGTTTGTGTGTATCTTCAGCGATATATTTAGATAATAATGTCCAGTGGCCATAATTTGGCTTTGATTCCCATATTATTATTACTGCATCTTTTTCTTTAGGTAATAATTCATCAATAGAATTATAATTTTTTAAATCTTGATGTGATATTATTTTTATATTTGGTAAATATTGTTTTATATCTGCATCTGTAAGTGCTTCTTTACTTATCTCTTTTACCTCACCTCTATTAAGTCCAGAACCTTCTAAAGTATGTAAATATTTATTTAATATTCTAAATTGTTTTTTAGCATTTTGTTCTGTCATTGGTTTTTTACTAAATCGTTTTCCGGTATCTATATTTTCTACATAATAACCTTTTTTATCTTTTATAATTTTAAATGGCATTATATAATATATATCAATATTATATAATTATTGATTTATTTTTTTAGTTCATCGATAATAGATTTATAATCTTTTAAAAATGTAGTTGCATAATCATATATATCTGGATCTTCTTTATTTTCTATCTTTTTTATTTTTTTAGGTACTTCTTTCATTTTATTCATAATATCAATAAAATCTTTATTTAATTTAATATTTTCTTCCTCTGTTCTCTTTTCATCATTTTCTATTTTTGTTAAAAATTCTTTAATTAATATATTTTGTTTTGTCTTATTATCTAAATCTAATATTTCTTCAAATTGTTTTTTTAATTCTTTATCATCATGTTTCATTTTCTTCTCATATTCATCAATATTTTTTATTATTTTTGAATATTTATCTTGTTTTGCTTTAGGTTCTTTCTTTTTTACTTCTCTATTTTCAATTTTTAATATTTTATCTCTAATTTTTATTAATTTGTCAGTTTGAATTTTTATATCGTCTTTAAGATCTTTATAATCTGCTACCCAATATATATCATTTCCTAATTCTTCGTCAGTTCTATAATCTTCATCTAATTTTTTTAATTTATCTTTTAATTTTGAGATTTCTGCTTTAAGTCCTCCAAATGCTTTATATAATGCATTTATATCTTTCTCTGTTTTTATTTCTTTTTCTTCTGATATAGTTTTATCATATTTTGATTTTGTTATTAATTTTGTTCTATTTGGTTTAGGTTCTATTTCTTTGAAATTATCTGATACTAATATATGTTTATTAATAAGTTTTATTAATTCTACTTTATTTTTTGATTTATAATTTTTTATTATATTTTCTCTATTATAAACATCTATAATATGTATTAGTTCTTTTCGTTTTAAATCTTCTAATTTTTCTATTTTTCGCTCTTTCTTTGGCATTATATAATATATTTATATATTATTTATAATTTCAAGACATCTATAATTACCCCAGTATGGTTTACAATATTCTATCTGGCGTTTATATGGTAAATCCTCATTTGTAATTACTCCTTCATTTTTATGTTTTAATATATATTCAATATTTGCTAATACTGCGATAGATACTTGTAATTGTGTACAATTTGATTTACAGTTTTTACCTAATACTCTCATAGTCTCTTTATTCGTTAATATAGAACCACACCAATATATCCTACCATCATTAAAAAAGACACAGGCGCCCATAGAATCATATGAATCTTTATTAATAATATCATTTTAATATAATGCAATTAAATTTTTAGGTTCTTTAAAATCATTCTTTTTCATTAATTCCAATGACTTCTGAGATATAGGACAAGAATCGTAAACATATGATATTACCGGAGTATAATTTTTTGTAGAAAGTAAATCAGATAATGATATTACTTCATTATGTGTAATCATTCTGCCTATTATTGGTTCTACTTTGTCATCTGGTGTTATAATATATGATTTTGTAAAACATTCCATTGAATGTTTATTTGGATTTATATACATATTCTTATTATATGTATAAAAATAAATAGATTTAAAAATAAAATCTAATATAATAATATAGAAATGCATTCAATTAACATATTTAAAATCGTTTTTGACAATGATATAAATGAATATATAGGAACTACAAAAATGAAATTAAGTATACGAAAAGCATCATTTAGAAACGATATGAAAAAAATATACGGCGAAAATGTCGAAAATATGACAGATTTTTACAAAAATATATATAATAATGTAAAAAATAGAATATTATTGGTTGAAAAATTAGAATATACGAATAAAAAAGAAATAGATAATTATATAAACAATTTGATAAAAAATAATGAAAATTATAAAAAAATCACATCAAAAAAGTCGGTTAAGACATCTAATTGGACAGAATATATGAAAATCAAAAATAATGAATATAAAAGTAATAAACAAAAACAAATATTAGAAAATTTAAATGATAATATGAAAAACAAATTATTTGATTATATGATGCAGGAATTAGGGAAAGACAAAATTATTAGAATGATACAAAAAGATTGTTTAAATGCTGTTTAAATGCTATATTTATATTGTTTAAACATTAATATATATTATTAATGTTTAAAATGAAACCTTGTCGGAGGTAATTTTCATTTTAAATGTATATCTTACTTATATAATATATATAGATATTTTTTCTTTAAATTGATAAATTTTATATTTTTATAGTATATTATATATTTCTAAACATGTCTAAAACTGAAGAAAAAATTAATAAATATGATAATTCTAAGATATTTAAAATAATATCAGATACACAACCAGATAAAATATATTATGGTTCAACATTAGAAAAATCATTAAGAAAAGTGTTAAGCATACATAAAACAAAATATAAAAAATATATTGAGGATAATAATTCAGTTGATTATATCCCTAGTTTTGAATTATTAAAAAATAACGATGCTGAAATAATTTTAGTAGAAAAATTTAAATGTAATGATGTAGATGAATATAATCAAAAATTACATAATTTTATAAATGACCCAAAAAATCCAAATATTAACCGATATCGTCCAGAAGGTTATAAAAAGACCGAAGATTGGAATGATCCTGAAACCGCCGGGTTTTTTTCTAGATGGTTATTATGGGGAGAAAATACATTAAAAAAATCAATAAAAGAAATTGAAAAAAAATTTAATATAAAGATCCATTATATAGAATGAAATATATTTTATGTGGATATAGAAGGTAAATGTAATGATGTATAATTTTTCATATGATTATCAATAACTTCTTTTATATATTCTTTCAATTCTTTATGTATGCCATCCTCTGTTTTATTTTCCATATTTTCTATATATTTTATATGTTTTTTTGATTTATCATGAATATATTTATTATATGATTTATAATGCCCACCGCAGGGACATTTACATTGCTCACTATTCTTCACATAATCCCGCATATATTTTCTCATCTTTTCTTTCGAATAATTTGGCATTTTATATATATTATATGTATATAAAATATTCTTTAAGTATATTTAATTATTATTTTCATAATTATATTTTACTTTTATTAATATTGCTTGATTCATACTTGTATCTTTTTTTACATAACGGGATTTATAATATATATTACTTTCAACGAATTCAACTAATGAGGATCTATTATGTGTTCGTTTCTCTTCTTTTGTTAATAATTTATATATTTCATCATTTCTAAAATAATCATAAATATCTTTTATCGTTAGTGTATCATTTATATCTTCTGTAAATGTTAGATGTTCATTTAAAAATGTATGAATAACATTTGATTTCTCATAATAATTTTTAGTTCTGTTTGTGCATTCTTCTATAACTTTATAAGTATAATTATTTTCTTTATATTTTTTATGTGCATCTATCATCATCTTTAAAAATGATAATTTATATGTGTCTCCTTTTTGTTCTAGTGATATGTCTGCCTCATATATATTATTACTATTATCTATCATTGTTTTATCTGTTGTGAATAATGATACAAATGGTGTTATATCAAATCTCCGCTTGACTGCTTGATCTGGTGCTTCTGATAATAATGGTAATGTATTACAACAAATAATATATGTACCAGTATTAATATTATCATTTTTTGTTTCATATATTTTACGAGCATTTATAGTTTTTTCTCCAGTATATTTTTTTAAATCTCCAACATCAATCTTTTTTAATTTATCGGGTTCTGGAAACATTATTATTCTTTTACTTGCCATATTTGCTATTTTTGTTTCATCTTTCTTACCACCGTAGGTTATAATTTGGGTATCGCCTAATGTGTAAAATTGTTGTAATACTATCGATAAATAATTGCATAATAGTGATTTACCATTACCACCAACTCCAGTAAATACATGTACATTCTGTTTTAATCTATTTTCAAGTCCTGTACTACATATCATCAAGAATTTTTCTTTTATATCTGGATTTGGAAATATTTTATTTAATAATTCGTCAAACTCTTTGTATTCTTTTTCTTTAGGTTCAATATAATCATAATTTAATTTAGTTGTTATATACATATCTTTTCTATAATCAATAAATTCTTCTTTTAATAGGTCATATACTTTTGTCTTCATAGGTACTAAATTCCAATCCTTATTAAATTCAATATCTATATTATCTTTGTTAAATTTAAATTGTGGCTGTTTAGATGTTTTTATAATATCGTCTTTCCCTTTTTGTGTTGTTATTCTTCGTAATTGTGATATTAATTTTGATATATCTGATGTTTTAGTATAACAACTTAATATGTGTAAATTTATATAATCATATAAATCATTATCAATAATATCTTTAAACTTATTTATTGCTCCTGATCCTGATTGCCATAATTGCCCATCATAGACATATAGTGCGTCATTTTTCCATATTATATTATCTGTTATTAATGTTAATATCTCACAACAAAATTTATCTGTTATTTGTAAATCTTTATATTTATTTAATATTATTTCTGAATATTTATTAAAGTTATCTTCTTTACACCAATGTAATAATGTACCAATAGTTATATCCGAACTATAGAATTCTTTCCATTTTTTTAAATTATCAGTTTTATTATATCCTTTATATTTCTTACAATATGAATCAAATATATTATATGACTCATCACCGTAATTTTGTTTTACTATTGTACATAATTTCATCCAATTATCATGTATTTCAAATCTATTCTTATTTAAACATTCTAAATATCCTATCAATTCTTTAAATTTATTATCATCTTCTTTATTTATTATCTTTTCTATTATATCTATCTGTTTCTTTTGATTCTGTTTTTGTTGTTTCTTTTCTTTTTCATCTTTTATTTCTTTTATCTTTTGTTTTTTCTCTTTTGTTAATTTTGTTAATACTTTTTTAATATCTGTTTCAATATCTTCTGTTGGTTCTTCTTTTATCTCTTCTTTTTGTTCTTTGGGTTCTTTGGGTTCTTTGGGTTCTTTGGGTTCTTTTGGTTCTTTTATATCTTCTTTAAAATGAGCAATAAATTTATCTGTAAAATTATTAATTTTTAATAATGGATTTATTACCATTTGTTCTTTATGTACATATGACCATTGCCCACATAATAAATCAAATGTCCCTGCTTGATGACAGTGTTTGGGTTCGCCATCTTTATTTTTGGGTAATTTATCTAAATCTAATTTACAAAATATATGTGGCATCTTCTTTTTTATTGATAAAAAATATGGATTATCTTTTAATAAATATTTATATTGTTCTAATGTTTCTTTATCATCGATATCAAATTGTTGTATTATATTTGTGTCTACTGCTATATATTCGTAATCATCAATTATATCTTGTCTTTTTATTATTTCTTGTTCAGTCTTCTCTCTAAAATCTGTATATTTTGGCATGTAATTGTCTGTATATTTTGGTATCTTCTTATCTTTTCCGTCCACTTTTTTTATATCAAGAGCAATTGGAAACCATAAAATATTGTTTTCTGTGCAAAAATCTGTAATTTTTTGAGACATTTTATATATATTATATATATATTTTTATTTCTTTAAATAGAAATTTAAATAATTTTTAAACATAAAAAATCTATTTTTATATATTTTTATAATTTTCTTATAGTCGGGCAAGATTTCCAGTAATGGAAAAAGTATATATGTATACTATATATATGTATTTTTTTCGGAAATCTTGCCAGAGGGTATATATATATATATATATAAATAATATATAGAAAGAATATAAAGTAGTGGCAAAAAATCCGGTATTTTTTTATGTCTTTTTGTATGCATATACACTTTTTCATAGTGTCGGAAATCTTGCCCGAAATATTGCCAAAAATTATAGCCAATTTTTAATAACTTTTCTTTTATTCTCGATATTAATAGGTGTAGAAGGTTCTAAAATAGTAGGTTGATTTTGTAATAATGGTTGTGTTTCTAAAATAGCAGGTGTATTAGGCGGTGTATTTTTAGGCGATCTTGTGGACATCTCAAATCCCCAACACTTAGAAAACTTAATATGTGTAGTTAAGGCGACCAAAACAGCACCAACGGCAATCGATAATGAAATAATATCAATCATATATAATTATATAATAATATAATCTATTATTATTATATAATGAGTTTAGTAGGTGCAGTATCACTAACAAACAATACAGGCGTCTTTTTAGGTTCTGTAAATTTAGATAATCTTAATATAAATCCAAATCAATTAGTATATACATCTGATGGAATAAATTTAGAAGGTTTAAATATATCATCTGGATTATCAAAAGTATTAGATGATTTACAAACAGTAGGTAATCCAGATATTCAATTAGTATCAAATTCAGTTTATGTAAATGACAATGTAGGAGCAACACCAATTCAGACAGCTATAGATAATGTATCACAAGCAGATGTAATATATATCTCTAGTGGTTCATATGGTGAAAATCAAATATCTATTACAGATAAATATAATATAGCATTACAATGCCCAGATGTAGGAAATACAATAACAGAAATATTAAATGGTATATCAATAACAGGAACATCTGAATTAATCAGAGTTTCTAATTTACAAATCAAACCCTCATCATTATCATCATCTATTATAAAAGGTGTAGGAAGACATTATTTTAAAAATATTGTATTTGCCGGTTCAGCATCACAAACACATACAATTGAAATAGGTAAATCAACAACAAAATATATGACATTTATGAATTGTGAATTTGACAATTATTGTTCAATTCAAATATCTTCACAATTAGGAGCACCAATATATTTTATAAATTGTAATTTTGGAGGTGCTACAATTAATTATGGTAATACATCGCCACTTTTAGTAATTATTTCTAATTCTAGTGGTTTAGTAGCGTATCCTACATCACTTCAAGCCACAATGGTAGGATTATGCGTATTAACATCTGGAGCATCAAATACAAACACAACAACTATTAATGGTTCAACACTTGTGTCAATAGCATCACAAGCAAATACAAGAATACCAATAGAAACATCAACATCAAATTCTTTAACATCGTCAGCAAATTTAACATTCAATACATCAACAAATTTATTAACAGCAACAAATATATCAGGAACTAATTTAACAATTACAAATATAAATGGTTCGTCATATCCTCCAGCATCATCTGGATTATCCGCAAATAATCAATCGAATACAAGAATACCATATTGTACATCAACAAATAATACATTAAATTGTGAAGCAGGATTTGAATATAATGAAACAACAAATAGATTAATAGTTTCAGGAATTGATACTACAGATATATCAGGAACAAATTTAACTATTACAAATATAAATGGTTCGTCATATCCTCCAGCATCATCGGGTGTTGTAGTAAATAATCAAACTGAAGGTTCCATACCATTTTGTACAGCAACAGCTAATACTTTAGATTGTGGTCAAGATTTAATGTGGTTTCCTACACAAAAATTATTATCTACAAATTTTGGTAAAACAGATTGTAATGAATTAACACATTTACAATATATAACAATTCAAGATGGTAGTCAATCACAAAATAATACAAATAAAGTTCTAACATCAGATGGTTATAATGGTATGAAATGGGATGAAAACGGTGGTAGCTATTCAGTTTTAACAGAACATTTTAAATATGGACAACAAACAGTACAATCAGGTTCAAGCATAACTTTATATTCAATAACTGGATTATATAATAAATTACCAAATTTTAATTGTTTATATGTATGTGCTTTTAACTTTTCAGTTTCATCAAATAATTGTATTTTAACATTAACATTAGATGATACAGTAAACACACCACAAGTATATACTCAATCATTAACAAATAATGGGCATCATTCAATACCAATTACATTTATAATGCCTGCCACACAAGGTTATGATTTTAATTTTACAATAACAGGTGCTGTTGATAATGGGACAATTTCAACAGATGCTAATGATTTTTATAATATTAGAATTGACCAAATTAAGGGAATGTTATGATAGTAAAACAACAAAATCTTTAAAATTAATTAAATTGAATTAATTTTAATTTAACAATAATCAACAAATGCTACACCATTAACATTATTTGAATTACTTAACATAATCCATTTAGCACATAAGCCAGCAATTACAAAACCAAAATCACCGGCACCAGTCATATTAACAGAGTATTGAGAACTATAGAAATCTACACCATTAGGTGAGAATTTTACTGTTAAAATAGTAGCACCACTAACAGAACCATATATAGCACAACTTTTTACATTTGGTAATTCAACAGCAGTAAAAGTAGTACCATTAAGCATTTGAGCCTGACCTCTACTATTTACAATATTATAAATATTTGTTAGTTTTGTATTGGCATCAGTATCTAAAACTTTTAATTGATTAGTATCAAATGACATGGATGATAAAGAACCGTTAGAAACTGCTTGTGTAGCAGGGAAATTAGATACAGATACACTTCCTGAAATTGGAATAGATGAAGCATTAACAACAGAAACTTTTAGACCGCCATTATCAACAAAAGAACTATTAATACCATTAACATTGACATTTAAATTATTAGTTGTTGTAATATCAGTAATAGATATATCTTGAACTGCGGGGAAGTTATTCACATCAACACTATTTACAGGATTTAAAACATTTACATCTAAACTAGTATTAGTAATATTAGCATCAACACTATTTACAGGATTTAAAACATTTACATCTAAACTAGTATTAGTAATATTAGCATCAACCGAGCCAGTTAATGCAAGATTACCACCGACAAAGACAGAACCATCATTATTAAGAGGACCGACAATATTAACATCAGAACCAATACCAGATGTACTATATACAAGTGTAGATTTTTGAAGACATTGTAAAGATAGAACAGTTTGATCATTAGTATCAGTATTTAATAATTGTAATTTAAAATATCTCATTTTAGGTTCAAATTTATAAAAGAGTGTATCATTAGAAATAACAGATACAGTTATAGTTTCAGTAAATTCATCATTAACACTATCAGGACTATAAACGATATTTAAATCAAAAATAGTATCACATTTTACAGATACTTCAATAACTGAGTAATTAAGACAACTGCTATATACACCATCAAATATATCACCAGCGATAAGAGGGACAATAGAACTATTTTCAGCATTAAAAAATCCAGCATTGCTATTAATAGAAGACATTATATAATATTATTATATATTATTTTTTAATATATTCTTTTTGTTGTTCTACTGAATGCCCCATATTTAATGCATCTTCTTTCATTTGTTCATTTACTTTCCCATACTTATCAGTCAAATAAATATGTCTTAACATGCTAGAACTGACATTTTTACCGAGAATAGAATTTAAACGTCTAGTTATACTATTATCACTTTTAAGTCTTTCACCATTAAATTTTACTAATAAATATCCATCACCATCTTTTTTATATTTAAGATATTTTTTTATAATATTCATTAAATCATCTGGAACATTAATATTTTGTTGCCCATATACTTTATCAGTTTTATAATTATTAAAAACAAATTGTTTCTTTTTAACATCTAACCAATTGTATTTGTCATCCATATTTTTACCATCTTTACTAACTTTCATTAATAGATAATCTTTATTTCGTCTTGGAGCGATAGAGACATAAAGACCTAATATAACACTATCTAACATATTATCATATTGACTTTCAGAAATATTTTTAGGCATTTTAATTTTATCTTTTAATTCATTATATTTTGCCTCTATATCTTCCCATTTCATCCAGTTATCTTTTTGTTGTTCACTTTTTTTATTATTTTTTGCATCATCTTCAATTTTTTTATTCATTTCAATCATAGTGTCATAATAACTATCATATAAAGGATTATTAAGAGCCTTAAGAATAGATACAATAGAAATCATAATATTTCGTTGTGTTGTTAACTTATAATCTTTTATTTTTTCAAATATTTTTTTAGGTTTATTAAGAAAATTAAGATCTTTTAATTCTCTTTTATCATTAAGATTTTTTAATACTGTTATATATAATTTTGTAGATGAATCACTTAGTTTTTTCTCTTTTAACTTATTGATTATTTCCGCTTCCATAATATAATAATATTATATAAAAAAAAAATATAAACTATATTTATATATGGATAAATATAATATACCAGAAATTCATAAAGAATGCCTTTTAACAATGTTATCACATTTACATAATTTATTTAAAAAATATAATATACATTATTTTATTGATGGTGGTTCACTTTTAGGAGCAGTAAGAGAAAATGGATTAATTCCACATGATGATGATATTGATTTAGGTATATTAGAAAAAGAATGGAATAAATTACCAAATATATTAAAAGAATTATGTGATGATAAATATCAAATAAATTATCAGATAGAAACAAATATAATAAAAGTATTCATACCTAAATTATGGGTAAAAGAAAAAGATACAGAAAGAATAATAGGCACTCCAACAATAGATATATTTAAATGGAAAAAAGCAAATAAAAAAATAGAATTAAAATCATTAGAAGACAGACAAAATTATCCAAATTGTTATTATAATAAAGAAGAATTACAACCATTAAAGATATATAATTTTAATGGATTAAAAGTATATGGAGCAAATAATCCATATCCATATTTATATAGATATTATGGTAATGATTGTTTAAAAGTAAGAAAAGTAGAATATAGAAATCCAAATAATATGTATGAGAAAAGTAAAACAATAATTATTTCTTAGTATCATCATCCATATCAGCAAGTAAAAACAGATTTTTTTCAGTTAATACACAATTAGGATAATTTTTATAAACTGTTGCCCATCTACTTTCTAATTTTTTAATTTTTTGTATTTCTTTATTATCAATACCAATATAATTTTCTAATAAATATTTAGTCCCTCTATTAGCACTTCTAGGGAAATAAGTGAAGGTATGACATTCATTGAGGAAGTCTCTAAGATAACCTTTATTATTAGCATAATGAACGATTAACGCACATGATGTATTAGTATGTCTTCCAGTAGTTAAAATTTCATTAATAAATTTAAAAACTTCTTGTTTAATTCCTTGGTCTTTTATCATCTCAATATCATCAAAACAACATAAACTATCTTTTACATCATCAACAGATAGAGGTTCATTTAACCAACTATCATTTAAAGCAACTCTTTTTACAATTTTTTCATCAATACTTTTATCTTCTGCAACATTACTAAAAAAATAAATTGGTCTTTTATTCTTGTATGCTTTTTTATAATTTTTCATATATTGATTTAAATAATAAGACTTACCAGATCCACTTTGTCCAACTATCATCAATACTTGTCTTTCTATATTTGTATTAGGATATTGCTCAAATACACTATTTTTTTGTAATTCTAATTTATCAAAATATACAATCTTTTTTTTACCTTTTAATCCTTTTCCATTATCATCTTCTTTTTTATAATTAGCATCAAGATATATGATTTCTCCATCATCATCACCACCTTTTATTATAGCAACTTCGCCGCCTTTGGAATCTATATTAAAAGCCATCTATATATAATAAGAGAATATAATTTTATTTGAATAATGTTGGAGCCCCGATAGCATTAGCAACTGTTGTGCCTGCTTGCCCTATTTGTTGTAATATAGGAATCGGTATTTGTGAGGCTATAGCAAAAGGAGCAGTAAGCCCTTTGAAGAACCAATCACCAAAACCAGCCCCAAGTTTAGTTGGCATACGTTTTCCCATGAATGGCATAGGTTTGCCGACAGGAATATTAAAATGTTTATAAAATTTAAGTGCTTCATTATCATAAATTTTAGAATAGTCATCTGAAATATCTTTTAATTCAGATGCATCAACTCCATCAAGTCC
>Ga0172367_10002919_pt1 | contig 22850 bp, 8 predicted proteins | sample Lak10m_FD_114542 | JGI IMG/M metagenome (GOLD analysis project Ga0172367, IMG submission 114542) | Freshwater microbial communities from Kabuno Bay, South-Kivu, Congo - kab_022012_10m | ecosystem: Environmental > Aquatic > Freshwater > Lake | place: Democratic Republic of the Congo: South-Kivu... | reverse complement strand
TGCGTGGCGGGACACCTGGAGCGGCGTCGCTCCGCCGCCGGGGGTGGAGGTCAGCCTCGGCTTCGAGCCGCTGCCCGCCGAAGTGACACCGGACCTCTATCCCGGTGAAGTTTTCCGCCGCGTCATCTTCCTTCCTGCCGGCCAGCCCAAGCCGGCGGAAACAAACCTCGTGGCGACTGTGAACCACCGGTGAAATTTCCACGCACAATACGTCGTTGGAACTCGCCGAGGGCGGCGGGGGGAGACCGCACTTCCGCCTTCGCCCTCGTCGCCGTGCTGGTCATCGTGATGCTGCTCTCGATGCTCGTCATCAGCCTGTTGTTCCGTTTCCAGGCGGAGGACTCCGCCGCGAGCGCAAGTCTGAGCGGTGAGCAGGCTTGGGCTGCGGCCATGAGCGGCGTCGAGGAAGCCTTGCGCGTCGCCGGCACCGCTGCTCCCGGCGCGACCGACTGGCAGGACGACCCCGGTGCATTCCGCGAGCGGCTCGTCTTCGATGACGGCGGCGAACGCTGGTTCTTCTCCGTCTTTTCGTCCGGGACGCAGCCCGGGGAAGTCCGTCACGGCCTCACCGACGAAGCTTCCAAGCTCAACCTCAACGTGGCTTCCGCCGGCAGTCTGGGGAAGCTCCCGCGCGTTTCAGCGACCATGGCCGCCGCGCTCGTTGACTTCCTCGATGCCGATGACATACCGGAGCCTGAGGGCGCGGAGCAGGAGTATTACAGCACGCTCGCCCGGCCTTACACGATTCGCAACGGCCCGCTGGCATCGCTCGATGAACTGCTGCTGGTGCGCGGCTTCACGGCGGAAATCCTCCACGGTTCGGCGGCGGCTTCCCTGAACGCGACCAACTCCGAACCGACGCCGGCGAACGGAAGCTCCCGTGTCTTGCGGGGTCTGAGCCAGTTCCTGACGGTTGCTTCCTACGAATACAACACCGACGCCGATGGCTGGGACCTCACCAACCTGAATGACCCCGCGTCACCGCTGCCCGCCACGGATCGTCTGCCTGCCGCCGTCACCAACTTCATCTTCGCCCTCCAGACCAACGGCGTCACCCTGAGCCACCCCGCTGACCTGCTCGAAGCCACGTTGCCGGTGAAGGACGCGAAGGGCGTGGTGACCGAGGTGGCCTCCGGCGTCGGCAAGGCCGAGCTGGGCGCCGTGCTGGAACTTTTCACCGCCTCGGACGATTTCTACACCGACGGCCTGATCAACGTGAACACGGCCAGCGCCACCGTTCTGGCCACCCTGCCCGGCGTGGACGAGGCGCTGGCCGAGACCATCGTCTCCGCGCGGGGCGCGCTCGGGTCGGACCGCAAGAAGACCATTGCGTGGCTTTATCAGGAAGGCGTGCTGGACGCGGCCAAGTTCAAGACGCTCGCGCCGCTGTTCACCGCGCGCAGCGAGCAGTTCACCTTTCAGGTCATCGGTTATGGCGTGCCCTCGGGCCGCTTCCGCGTGCTCGAAGCCGCCATCGACGTGGCCGGCGGCGAGCGCCGCGTGACCTACCTGCGTGACGTGACGCGCCGGGGTTTGCCGTTCCCCATTGCGGCGGATGCTGAGGGGGCTGCAGCTCAAACATCCCGACGCCTCGGAAAGGAGGTCCGCCGTGGCTGACCGCGACGCCCTTCCCGCCTTCCCGCTGAAGAAAGCCTCGTCCTCACGCGCGAAGCTTCCGGCGCAGGCCACCGCCCTCGACTTTGACAGCCGCTCCCTCCGGGTTGTCTCGCCCGGACTCAGCCGTGTTGCCGTTGCTCCCCTGAACCTGCCGGCCGATGCCGACCGCGCCGACGCCGCCGTGCTCGGGGCCGCGCTGGCGAAGGCATTGGAGCAGCTCAAGCTCAAGCCCGGCCCCGTCGTCATGGGCCTCCCGCGCGCGCAGGTCGTGCTTAAAACACTGCTCCTGCCCGTGATCCCGGACGTGAACGAGCTCGCTTCCGTGGTGCATCTCCAAGTCGGCCGCGATCTGCCATTCCGGCTCGCGGATGCGGTCGTGGATTTCCAAATCCTCCGCCAGGTTTCACCGCCCATCCCCAAGCCCGAGGCCAACGCCAAGCCCGGTGCGGAAGCTCCCGCCGCGCCGCCGCCCAAGCTCGAAGTGCTGGTCGCCGTGGCCAAACGCGAGGCCGTTGCATTCTATCAGCGCGTTGCCGAGGCGGCGGGCGTGAAGCTCGTCGCGCTCGGCCTGCTGCCCAACGCCGGGGCGCGGTGCGTCGAGGCCTGCCGCGTGGTGGAACGCGGCCAGGCGTTCGCGCTGGTTTCACTCCGAGCGGACGAAGTCAGCATTGATATTGCCTGCGATGGCGCGGTGCCGTTCAGCCGCGGCGCGGCGCTGAAGCCGGCGGATGCGAACGCGCCGGAAACCTTCATCAACGCCGCGACCATCGAAGCCGTCCGCAGTCTGCACAGTCACGGCGGACAAGGCGCGGCGGGTTCGCCGGCGAAGGTCTTTGTCAGCGGAGCATCAGGCCACGAAGGCGCTTTGGTCACTGCGCTCGCCTCGCGCATGAGCGTGCCGGTCGCTGCGCTGGACACGGCGGCGCTCGGGTTGCCTGCCGACGCCCGTGCGGCTGCGGCGGGGGCCATTGCAGCCATTGGCCTGGTGCTCGGCTATGCTGACGCTGGCGGGCTGCCGTTCGATTTCCTGAACCCGAAGCGGCCCGCTGTGCCACGCGACACGCGCCGGGTGAAGATCATCGGCGGCCTGGCGGTGGCGGCGGCGGTCTGCCTGGTCGTCGCGGGCATCCGCCAATGGCTCGTGGGCAAGCGACAGACCGTGCTCGACGCCGTGACCGCCGAGGCCGTGCTGGCGGAGAAGAACCGGCCCGCTTATCGGAAACTGATTTCACAGGCCGCTGTGGTGAACGATTGGGTCGGCGGCGAGCGAAACTGGTTGGTGCACTACGCGCACCTCACTGCCGTCCTGCCGCGCAGCGAGGAAATCTACCTGACTTCCTTCGCTGTCAGCGGCCCGGGCGCACTCCGGTTGGGCGTGCGGGCCAAGAGCGGCGCGATTTTGGCGACGGTCGAGAAGCAGCTCCGCGCCGCCGGCTACGAGGTGAAGCCCTTGGCCATCACCCCCGGCTCGGACAAGAACGGCTACGAGTTTCAGTCCACCATTGAGTTGGGCGTGCCCACCAAGCTCAAGGTCGAACTCTCCAAACTTCAGCCGCCGGAGCGGCCGGCGGATGATGCATCGCTTGATCCGCCGGTGCGCAAGAAAGGAGGCGGATGAACGCCCGCGAGAAAACCCTCGCCGTGATTGTCCTCGGCACCGCCGCGCTGTTTGGCGGGGCGTTGGGCATCCGCGCCTTCATCATGAAGCCGCTGACGGACCTCGACAAACGCATCGTCGCGGCGCGCGAGCGGCTGACCAAGATTCAAACCGAGCGGCGCAATTTCTTCGCCGCCGAGGACCGCTTGAAGTCGCTGACCAAGCTCGCCTTTGCCGACACGGTGGACGAGGCGAGCGCGCGCTCGGGCGAGGCGCTCACGAAGCAGATTCTCCAGGCAGGGCTCGATGAAGGGGACTTTACCCGCCTGCCGCTTGGCCCCCGCAAGCTGCGCGGGGCAAGCGAGATCGGCTGGAATGTGCAGGGCGACGGCCCGTTGGCGAAGGTCGTGAACCTGCTCTTCATCCTTGAGCAGTCGCCCAATCTGTTGCGGCTCGAAGGGTTGGTGCTCTCCCAGGCCGAGAAGCCCGGCGAAGTGCGCGTGCGCTTTCGTTGTCTCACCCTCGTAATGGATCCCGCCCCCGAGGTGAAGCGCGAGCCGCTCATGGCCAAGGCGGACTTGAAGTCGGATGAGCGGAAGGTTTTCGACGGTATCGTGACCCGCGACCTCCTGCGGCCCTACATCAAGCGCCCGCCGCCGCCTCCGGTCGTGGCGAAGGGCGGGGGAAGTCCAGCCGCTACGGCCACGCCGGCCACTCCGCCGGCTGCGCCAGGGCCGGAGACCTTCCGCGTCGTGTCGCTGTCGGAGTGGCAGGGCCAGCCGGAAGTCCACGTGCGCGACCTCACGGCGCAGAAGACCCAGCGCTACAAGCCCGGCGACGCGCTCGCGGGCGGCATCATCGCGCTAGTGGATTACCGCGCGATGCCGCTGCCCGGTGCGAGTGGCCTGCAATCCTTCAGCCGCGTCATCGTGCGCGTGAAGGACGAGTTCTTCGCCATCGAGCGCGGGCAGACCTTGGCTGATTTGCGGAAGCTGGAACTCGCACAACTCCCGCCGGAGTTGGCGAAGCCTGCCGTTGAAGCCCCGCGTCCCACGCCGTAACTCCCTTTCCCCATTATGAACCGAACGCACTCCCCGCTCCTCGCCGTCGCCCTTGCCGTCGGCACGTTCACCCTCGCGGCGCAGGACGCGCCGAAGGCTCCGGCACCCGCCGCGCCCGCCACGAACGCTCCGGCGAAGTCCGTCACCATATCGCGTGGCACCGCTGCACCCGCGCCGGTGACGGGGACACTCCCGTCCCCGACTCCCGCGGCCACGCCTTCACCCACCGCGCGCAACATCCGCTTTCAGTTCGACGGCATTCCCTACGGCGATGTCATTGAGCGGTTCGCGCAGATGGCGGGCAAGCCGCTGCTCGCCGGCAACAAACCCGACGGCACGCTCACTTACAACGACCCCAACGCCTACACCTACGGCGAGGCGCTCGACACCCTCAACGTCGTCCTCGCGATGAAGGGCGTCATGCTCGTCGAAAACGCGAATTACCTTCAGCTCGTGCCGTTCAAGGAGCTGCCGTCCACGCCGCTTAAACTTCTGCGCGGCACCGCGCCCGCCGGCGACGTGCGGCCCGGCGAGGTTGTCACCGCCGTGCTCGACGCGAAGAACGTGGACTCGAAGGAAATCACTGAGTCGCTCACGTCCATGCTGTCCAGCGCGGGCTCAATGGCCGTGCTCCCGCGCGGTCGCGGCATCATCATCACCGACCGGCTCGCGAACATTCAGCGCATCAAAACGCTGCTCGCGACCATTGATGTCGAGGCTCCCGCCGAGCGGATGATGAAAACCTTCGCGCTGCAAAACACCTCGGGCGCGATTGTCGCCGACCTGCTCAACCGCACCTTCGGCCTTGCCACCGCGCCGCGCCGCCAGGAGTTCAATCCGACCACGAAGACGATGGTCGCCGTCCCGCCCGACCCGAACGAATACATCACCGCTGTCTATGACGACGCCTCGCGAACGATGGTGCTCTTCGGTCCGCGCGAGCGCATCGCGCTGGCGGAGGAGTTGATTGCGAAGTTCGAGCAGCGCGAAGGCCCGGCGGGCGACGTGCGGATTTATCAGCTCCAATCCACCAAGGCCGAGGAACTCGCCATGATTATCCGACAGGCGATTCCCGGCGTTGCCGAGCCGAAGGAAACCGGTTCCGCCGCCGCCACGAAGGCCCGCGTCATCGCCGATGCGCAGCAGAACCGCCTCATCGTCGCTTCGCCTGTCGCGGCGCAGTTGGAGCAGATTGATTTGCTCGTCAACCGCGTGGACAAGGGCACGACCGGAAACTTCAACAACACGAACAACATCGCGCTCCGGACGCAGACGGTGTTGCTGACGAAGGTCTTCCGCCCGCGCGCCACGGAGCCGAAGGACTTCGCGCAAATCATCACGCAGGCGCTCACGCGGCGCGACCCCGGCGGGCGCGCGGGCAGCACGGCGAGCGTTACGTTCGATGCGGCCAGCAAGAGCGTCGTCATCACCGGTTCGCCCGGCGACTTGCAGACGGCCACGGAGATTCTCACGCAGTTGGAGACCGGCACCTCGCAGCCGCAGCCGCTCCAGACGCGGTTTATTGATGTGGGCACGGCCGCCGACGCGAAGCGCCTGCTGCCGGTGGTCGAGGAGCTATACCGCAACCAGATGAGCGGCGCGGGCGCGCTGGACTCCGGCGCGCACGCGAAGCTGATGAGCGACGACAACGGCCGGCTCATCGTCACCGCCAGCGAGCCGCACCTGGTGCGCATCGAGGAACTGGTGAAGCAACTGCGCGGCAAGAACGGCGTGGTGCTCAACCGCCAGCTTTCCATCATCGCGCTCAAGAACACCAAGCTCGACGCGGTCTTCCCCGGCTTCGAGAAGCTGCTCACCGACCGCATGGCGGACCGGCGGTTCGAGGGTCAGCCCAAGCCGTCCGTTGTCCCCGACAACGCGAACAACCGGATGCTGGTCACCGCGACGCCGGAGCAGTTGAAGGAGATTGAGCAGCTCGTGCAGGTGGTGGACCTCGCGCCCGCGACGCAGCGCCGCGAAATGACCGTGCTGCCCGTCCGCGCCAAGACGCCGACCGAAATCATCACGCTCGCCACGCAGCTCCTCGCGCAGATGGGCGGCCCCGGCACGGACCCGCAGATGGAGCCGAAGCTCATCCCCGATGCGAGCGGCAAGCAAATCATCGTGCTCGCGGCGCAGAAGGATTTGCAGCGCGTGCGCGAGTTGGTCACGCAGCTCGACACGGCCACGACCCAAAATCTGGCCCGGCAGTTCCGCTCCGTGGAACTCAACGCGCGCACGGCGACCGAGCTGACGCCGCTGGTCACGCAGCTTTATCAGGAGCAGCTCAAGGGACAGAACGAGCCGCCCGGCGGCGCGGCCACCGTGCTCGCTGACGCGAAGAACAACCGCATCATGGTCAGCGGCGCGGACGCGGAAATCATCCGCGTTGAGGCCATCATTCGGCAGCTCGACCCCGCCGGCAAGAAGCCCTCCCGCGATGAGACGCGCGTCGTGCGGCTCCGTTCCGCGCTGGCTGCCGAGATTTCCGGGCTCGTTGAGAAGAGCCTTAATGCGCAGGCCCAGACCGTGAAGGTGCTCGTGGACGCGCGCAGCAACAGCCTCGTCCTCAGCGGCGAGCCGGACGCAGTCGAGGCCGCGTCGAAGGTCATCCAGCAGCTCGACACGCCGGGTGACGTGCAGCCGCGCGAGATGCGCGTGATGGAGTTGAAGCAGGGCGACGCCACGTCCATTGCGTCGCTCGCCACGCCGCTGGTCACTGAGTTGCTAAAGAGCCAGCGCGGGCCGGAGTTCACGCCGACCGTGAAAATCATCGCCGACGCTGCGTCGAACCGGCTGATCATCAGCGGTGCGCGGAACGAGCTGCTGGCCGTCAACACCATCGTCGAGCAGCTCGACCAGGCTCCCGAGGGTGCGGGTGGAGCGCGCGTTTTCAAACTGAACAACGCCGACGCGATGAAAATTGTCGGCGTCGTCTCGAACGCGATGGTCAAGTTCGACGCGCGGAACCAGCCCATCCGCCGCATCACCGTCTCGGCGGACCGCGAGTCCAACAGCATCGTCGTGGCCGGCACGCGCGCGGACTTGAAGGACGCGGAGAACATCATCCAACGCCTCGACAACGAGGGCGTTGACCCCTCGAACTACGACAAGCCGAAGGGCATGAAGCTCATCGAGGTGCGCGGCGACGCCGACGCGCTGGCCACGCTCGCCACCCGCATTTTCACCGCGCAGAGCGGGGCCCGCGCAGCGACCAATCTCGTGAGCATCACGCCAAATGGGAAACGGCTCATTGTCCTCGCCCCCGAGCCGATGCTCGCGCAAATCGAGTCGCTGGTGAACTCGCTCGATGCCAAGCCTGACGAGCTGCAGCGCGAGCTGCATCCCGTCGTGCTGAAGAACGCTTCCGCCACCGAACTGCTGCCGAAGGTCACGGCGATTTACTCCGAGCAATCACTCGGCAAGACGCAGAAGCCCGCGACGATTTACGCCGACGCGAGCGGCACGCGGTTGAACGTCTTCGGCACGAAGCAGCAGGCCGAGGCGATTCAACAGATTGCCGACACGCTGGCCGGCGGTGTGCCCGTGACACGCGAGACGAAGGTGATTGACCTCGGCAAACTTGCGGAGGCCCGGCGCGTGATGGCGCTCGCACTCCAGCTCTACAAAGACCAGTTCGCCGCGAATCCGCAGCTTGGCCCCGCCGACGCGCAGATGGTCAGCGACGGCGTTTCCGGTCGCATCATCGTCAGCGCGCGCGCGGACCAGTTGAAGGCCATCGAAGACATCTTCACCCGCCTCCAGCCAACGGCGACCGCCGCCACCGCGCGCGAGACGCGGATGATTGAAGTCGGTTCCGCGAACGACGTGGCGCGGCTGCTGCCCATCGTGCAGAAGCTCTACGCCGAGCAGTGGAAGGACCGCCCCGAGACCGACCCGGCGGACGCGCAAATCGTCGCCGACCCGCAGGGCGGGCGCGTCATCGTCACGGGCCGGCCCGAGCACGTGAAGGAGATTGAGGCCATTCTGCAAAAGCTCGGCACGGCGAAGGCCAAGCCGCAGGCGCGCGAGACGCGGCTCTTCGACCTCAGCACCGCGAGCGCGACGGAGTTGGCCGCGACCTTGAAGCTGCTTTACGCGGAGTCGGCCAAGTCGCGCTTCGGCAACCTCACGCCGGACACGCTCATAATGCCCGACACCGGCGCGAACCGCGTCATCGCCATCGGTGAGGTCACGGAGCTGGAGGCGATTGCCGAGCTGGTGAAGAAGCTAGATACGACCGCTGCTCAGAGCGCGACGGCCCGCGTCTTCAAAATCAAATCCGCCGACCCCGCAAAAGTCGCCGAGGTGCTCACCACGGCGCTCGTGCGGTTCGACACGCTGGGCCGCGCGCAGAAGCGCGTGAGCGTCTCGGTGGACGCGAAGACCCGCACGCTCATCGTCACCGGTGACGCGAAGGAACTCGCCGCCGTGCCCGCCATCATCGAGCAGCTAGACCAATCCCTCGGCGAGCAGCCCGCGCGGAAAATCCAGACCGTGCAGCTCAACTCCGCGACGCCGGGCACGCTGCTCTCGCAGGCCCGCAAGCTCTACGACGACCAGGTCAAAACGCAGCCGGAACTCGCCGTGGCGGAGTTGCTTGTCATGGACGACGCCAGTGGCAGCCAGCTCATCCTCGCGGGCAACGACGCTCAGTTGAAGCTGTTCACCCGCATCCTTGAAGACCTGCAGAAGCTCCAAGTCACCCCCGGTGAGCGTGTGACCAAGTCGTTTGACCTCGGCCCGGCGGATGAGGTCACGCGGCTGGTGCCGCTGGTGCGCTCGTTCTACGAGGAGAAGTGGCGCACGCGGCCGCTCTCGGACCCGGCGGATGCCACATTTCTTCCCGACACACGCAACGGCCGCGTCATCGTCACGGGTCGCACGAATCACCTCGTTGAAATTGAGGCGCTGGTCGGTCAGTTGCGTGGGGTGGCGGCGACGGAACCCCGCGCGACCCGGTTTTTCGACCTGACCAGCAGCGATGCCGGCTCACTGGCCGCCACGCTCCGGCCGCTTTACCTCGAGCAGTCCAAGCTCCGGCCCGGCACGTCGGCCCGCGACACCCTGATTCTGGCGGAGACAAACTCCAACCGCATCGTGGTGACCGGCACGACAAACGAGTTGGCCGTGGTTGAGCACCTCGTGCGGGAGTTGGACAAGGCGAGCCAGCAGAGCGCGAATGCCCGCATCTTCAAGCTCAAGGCCGCCGACCCCGCGCAGGTGACGGAGATTCTCACCAACGCGTTTGTGACCATGGACCGCATCGGCCGCCCGACCAAGCGCATCAGCGTGGTGGTGGACGCGAAGAACCGCAGCCTCATCGTCACCGGCGAGGCGAAGGACCTGCTCTCCGCCGCGCAGGTGGTCGAGCAGTTGGATGTCGCCACCGGCACCAATGCGGTGCGCGGCATGCGGGTCTTCGCTCTGAAAGGCCGGCGCGCGACGGAGACCGCGCCGAAGATGCGCCAAGTGTTCGAGGAACGGGCGCGCAGCCTGCCGGACGTCGGCACGGCGGGCGCGGTCATCGTTGAGGACATCCCCGGCAACCAGCTCATCTTCGTCGGCACCGAGGCGCAGCTCGCGCTGATGCAGGAGACCGCCGACGTGATGGACAAGGCCGGCACGACGCTCGGCCGCGAGGTGCGCGTGTTCCCGCTGGAGCGCAATTCAGCCGCCGCCGTGGTCGTGATGCTCAATCGCCTCTTCCCGCGCCAGACCGGCAGCGCCGACCGCGAGGACCGCATGCTCATCAGCGCGGGCGGCGATGACAACACGCTCATCGTGGACGCCACGCGCACGGAGCTGGAGAAAGTTGAGCAGCTCCTCCGCGTGATGGATGCCGCGCCCGCCGGCGACAAGACGACCTTCCACGCCGTGCATCTCACGAAGGGCAAGGCTGAGGAGGTCGCGACCGCAGTCACCGCTTCGTTCACCGCGAAGCTGGGCCGCAACAAGCTCCCGCGCACGACGGTCACGCCTGTGACCGGCGCGAACACGCTGCTGATCAACGGCCCGAACGGCGAGGTCGAAGACATCTTGAAGCTCATCCAATCGCTCGACGTGGAGATGAAGGGCGACGAGGTCGAGATTCGCATCTACAAGCTGGAGAACGGCACGGCGAAGGAGGTCTCTGCCATCATCCAGCAGTTGCTCCAAGGCGTGGGCCGCAACCGCGCGCGCGTCGCTGCCAACGTCACCGTGGACCCCCGCGCCAACTCGCTCATCATTTCCGGCACGCCCGCCCATTTCAAAGTCGTCGAGAAGGTGCTGCCCACGCTGGACAAGTCCCCAGAGCGGGCTGACCGCGACGTGCAGTTCGTCTGGCTGAAGAAGGCGAAGGCCTTCGACGTGGCCAGCAAGTTGGAGGCGCTTTTCACCGACCGGCCCAAGGGCGAGCAGCCGGTCATCGAGGCGGACGTGCTGAACAATTCCATCACGCTCATCGCCAAGCGCGGCGACCTCGCGCAGCTCCAGGAGCTCATCACGCGCCTCGACGAGCAGGGCAAGGACAACAGCCTGCAAGTCCGCCTCCGCCCGCTCGACCGCGTCGTGGCCGAGCAGATGGCGAAGATGCTGCAAAACATCTACCCGCAGATGTCGCGCGGCACTGTGCGCGTCGTCGAGAAGCTGGACCCGCCCAAACCTCTCGGCACGAACGCCCCGCCGGCCGGCACGAATGCGCCCGCTGCCGCCGTGGATACGAACGCCGTGCCGGAAGTCGTCGTGGCCGTGGACAAGAATGCGAACTCGCTCCTGCTCTCCGGCCCCGCCGCCGAGTTGGACAACGTCGAGCGCATCATCAGCGACCTGTCGCTGAACTTTTACAGCAACGAGGCCGAGTTCCGCCTCTTCCCGCTGAAGGACGCGGACCCGGTCGTCGTGTCGCGCACGTTGAACGAGCTGTTGCGCCAGCCGCCCGTGACCGTCCCGCCGCAGCGGCCCGGCGAGCCCGCGCGCACGGTCGAGCAGCCGCCGAAAATCACCGTCGTCGCCGAGCCGCGCACGCGCAGCGTGGTGGTGCGCGCGCGGCCCACGGACTTCGCGTTGATGGAGTCGCTCATCAAGCAGCTCGACGGCGCGGGGCTGTCGGCACAGCTCGACTTCCGCGTCGTGCCGCTCACCAACGCCGCGCCGGACAAGGTGCTCCCGCTCGTGCAGCAGATGGTCACGCAGATGAACGTCATCCGCCCCGGCGAGCCGCTCACGGTGGCCGTGGACCCGCGTTCGCGCGGGCTGCTGGTCGTCGCGCGCGACGCCATCATCAACCAGGTCGAAAAGATGATTCAGTCGCTCGACAAACCCTCGCCGCACGTCGAGGCCGAGGTGATGGTGTTTCAGTTGCGGAAGGCGAACGCGGCGTCGCTCGCGCTCGTGTTGCAAAACATGATTCGCCCCGGCCCGCAGGGGACGCAGTCGCCCGAGGCACGCGAGTTGCAGGAACAAATCAAGCGTCTGCGCGTGCTGGGTGAAGATGGCGAGGCTGTCTCGCTCGACCTCACGAAGCCCATCAAAATCACCGCGGACGGCGTCGGTGGCGGCAATCGTCTGCTGCTCACCTCCACGCCCGACAACCTCAAGGCGCTCGCCGCCGTGGTCGAGTTGATGGACACGCCGCAAATCACCGAAGGCGTGAACGTCCGCATCATCAAGCTCCAGCACGCCGACGCCGCGACCGTCTCCACCACGTTGCAGAGCATCTTCACACAGGGCCGCACGCTCGCGACCGGCCCCGGTGGCCCCGGCGCGCAACCCGAGGGCTTGACCGGCAAGGCACTCGTCAATCCCGTCGGCATCGGCGTGGACGCGCGCTCGAACACGCTCATCCTCAGCGGCCAGAACGAGTCCATCGAGCTCGCCTCGAAGCTCGTGGAAGACCTCGACAAGGCGGTGGACCACCCGGTTACGGAGGTTCGCCTCTTCCGGCTGAAGCACGCGTCCGCCGCGCGCTTGCTGCCGATGCTGCAAAGTGTCTTTGCCGAGGGCGCGCCGGTGCCCGGCACGGAGGGCTTGAAGACGCAGGTCACGCGGCTCCGCACGTTGCGCGACGCCACGGCGCCGCGCGTCACCGAGGCCGCGAAGTCCCGCGCCGCGCTCGCGATGCAGGCGGATGATTTCTCCAACATCCTCATCGTCGCGGCGCGCAGCGACATGCTGCCGCTCATCGCGGATGTCGTGGAGCAACTCGACATTCCGTCCGCCTCCGGTTTGGAGTCCGTTCGCATCTTCCCGCTTGCCCACGCGGACCCGGCGGCGGTGCAGAAGATTCTCGGCGACCTCTACACCGGCCAGCGCGCCGGCAACGTCCGCAACGAGGACAAGCCCGTCATCACGCTCGATGACCGCACCGGCTCGCTCATCGTCGCGGGCAATGCGAAGAGCTTCGCCGTCATCGAAGGCCTGCTGCAATCGCTCGACCGGCAGTTGCCCTTCGACCTGCGCGACATTCGCATCCTGCCGCTGGAGCACGCGGACGCGAACGTCGTCGCCGGCACCTTGCAGAAGCTCATGGACGCGCGGCTCACGCAGCGTGCGCAGTTGAACAAGTCCCAGGCCGACGCGCTCAAGGTCATCGTCCTCGCCGACCAGCGCAGCAACGCGTTGCTCGTGGGTGGCGGCCGCGATGCCTTCGACATGGTGCTGGCGCTCGCGAAGCAGCTCGACACGCCCGGCGCGGCGTTGAGCGGACGCATCCGCCTCGTCGCCGTGCAGTTCGCGGACGCGCGCCTGCTGGCCGCGACGCTGACGACGCTTTTCGACCAGCGTTACTCCACCGCGCGCACGACCGACGTGCAGCGGAACAAGCCGGTGATTCTGCCCGACCCGCGCAGCAACAGCCTGCTCATCACCGCGAATCAGGACGACAACCGCGCGATTGACGAACTGCTCCAACGCCTCGACACGCGCTTGGACAACCCCGCGCTCCAGCTCACCGTGCTGCCGCTCAAGCACAACGACGCCGCCCGCGTGGCTGCGATGATTGAAAGCATTTTCGCCGCGCGCCGCACCGCGCAGACGCTGCCCGGCCAGCCGCCGTTGCCCAGCACGCAAATCAAGCTGGAGCCGGACCCGTTGAACAACTCGCTCGTCGTCTCCGCGAGCAAGGAGAACGTCGAGTTGATTCAGGACTTGCTGAAGAAGCTGGATGCCGAGCCGGCCATCGCGGGCGGCGTGCTGGAGGTGTTCCCGTTGCAGTTCGCGGACGCGACGCGCGTCGGGGCGCTGCTGACTTCGCTCGTGCAGCAGGGGCTTTATCGGCCCGGCCAGTTGCCCGGCGCGCCGCGCACGACACCCGCCGACAAGCTCGCCGTGACCGTGGACCCGCGCAGCAATTCGCTCTTCGTCAGCGCCAGCCCGGAGACGATGACCGTGGTGCGCGAGGTCATCAAACGCATGGACGTGCAGGAGCAAAACCTGACCGGCGACGTGAAGCTCTTTCAACTCAAGCACGCCCGCGCCAGCACGCTCGCCGCGACGCTCACGCAGTTCTTCACCGCCAAGCAGGCCGCCGACACCGCGCTCACCGTGAACGCGAACCAGCGGCGCGTGCCCGCCACCGTCATCGCCGACGACCGCGTGAACACCCTGCTCGTGACAGGCGGCAAGGAGGCGTTTGATTTCGTCGAGCGCCTGCTGCCGCAGCTCGACGGCGAAGGCACGTTCAACAAGCTGAACTTCCGCGTGTTCCCGTTGAAGAAAGCCACGGCGCAGAAGCTGCAAACGACCTTGCAGCCCATCTTCGCCAACCGCCCACCGCGCGTGCGGGGCGAGCCGAACGACCCACTCACCGTCATCGCCGACTCGTGGGTGAACGCGTTGCTCGTCGGCGCGAACGTCGAGGACATGGCTGCGGTGGACTCGCTCATCAAGCAACTCGACGCCGAACCAGCCTGGAACGGTTTCGCGATCCACGTCTTCCCGCTGGCAAAGGCCGACGTGCGGAAAGTCGCGCTGACGGTGCAGGGCTTGTTCCGCGACGCCGGTGTGCAGGTCACCGCGGACGAGCGCATCAACGCGCTGGTGGTTTCCTGCGGCGAGGTGGACGCGCAGCGCATCACCGAGTTGGTGAAGCGCCTGGACACCGAGCAGGTCGCGCGCGTCTCGGAAATTCGCGTCTTCCCGCTCAAGCACGCCCGGGCGGATGCGCTCTCGACCATCCTCAACGCCGCGTTGAACACAAAGCCCGCGCCGCTCACCGACCAGCAGAACCCGAACGCGCAGTCGGTGCTTCAGTTCATCACGCGCACCGAGGCCGGCCGCGACCTGATCACGGCGGCCTTGAAGGAGTCCGTGCTCATCACGCCCGACCCGCGCATGAACTCGCTCATCGTCAGCGGTCCGGTGGATTACATGGGCTTGCTGGAGCAAATCATCACACGCCTCGACGCCAGTTCGCCGCAGGAGGCGAAAATTAAAGTCTTCGCGCTGAAGAACTCCTCCGCCCGCGGGATGGCGGACATTCTCACACAGATGTTCCGCATGACCGCGACCGCGACGACCGCGAGCCAGCGCACGATCCAATACACGCTGGTCCGCGCCGGTGGCACGAACGATGCCGCCAGCGCCACGCTGGGCTCGGCGGAGCAGGCCGCCCTGACTGTCACCGTGGATCCTCGCACCAACAGCCTGCTCGTCGGCGGCACGGATCATTACGTCAAGATGGTCGAGCAGATCATCGAATCACTCGACACCTCCACCGCCAATGACCGGCGCACGGAAGTCGTCCGCCTCAAGAATACGCAGGCATCCGACGTGGCCGGCGCGGTCCGGACCTTCCTCGACCAGGAACGCCTTCGCGTGACGCAGGTGCTCGGCGCGGACGCCGTCGGAGCGGCGCAGCAGATGTTGGAGCGCGAAGTGGCCGTGGTGGGCGAAACCAACAGCAACACGCTGCTGCTTTCGGCCAGCCCGCGCTATTTCACTCAGGTGGAACAGCTGATCGTCGAGTTGGACAAGTCACGGCCGCAGGTGATGATTCAGGTGGTGCTGGCAGAAGTGGCCCTGACCGAGGGCCGGGACATCGGGCTGGAATGGAACGTGACTGGCGGACCGACGTATTCGGCGGGCGTGAACCTCGGCGTCGCGAACGCGGTCAAAAATGGCTTCACGGCCGCGCTGACCGGCGGCGACACCACCTTCATCCTCAAGGCCCTCAAGGAGCATTCCAAGCTGGAGGTTCTCAGCCGGCCGCAGATCGTTACGGCCGACAACAAGCCGGCGAGCATCAACGTGGGCCAGCGTGTTCCGCTGATTACCGACAGCCGCGTGACCGTGCAGGGCGATACCATCAACTCGTTCCGCTATGAGGACATCGGCGTGAACCTGACCGTGACACCGAAGATCAGCCCGGACGGCTTTGTGAAGCTGGATTTGGGCACCACCAACTCCTCGCTGGCCAGCTCCGACGTGAAGATCAATGCGTCGGCCACCGTGCCGGTGATCAACCAACGCCGCGCCAACACAACGGTCAGCGTCCAGAACGGCCAGACCATCATCATCGGTGGCCTGATCGGCACCCAGGAGGATCGCCGTGAGCGCAAGGTGCCCTTCTTTGGCGACATCCCGTATCTCGGGGTGGCTTTCCGCAGCACGAAGATCTCGCGGGAGAAGAAGGAGCTCCTCATCTTTCTCACCCCACAGATTCTCGCCAGCAGCGATATGGCCGTTCCCCTCACGGATCCGGCTGAAGCCACGCGCGATCAGTTGGATCGCTCCCGAATTGACCTGGAGTTGAAGCGCAACGAATTCAACCAGCCGATCATGGAGCGCCTATACCCTCCCGCCACCACGCCACCGTCAAATACTGGCGGCCGCAAGCCAGCTGGCTCTTAAGCTTAGCCGCGCATGATCGGGAAAAAACCGGCCCCGCTGTCTGACCACACCCTGTGCCATTGGTCGCGCAGGCTTTTTTCACTCACCCTCTGCCTCGCATTGAGCGCTGGGCTCTTCGGTTGTGCGACCGCTCCCGAAGGAGGGGCCAGCGATGGGGTTCAGGAACTGCATCTGCTGGTGCTGCCGGTGACAATGCCGCCCACTCAGCCGGGGCGGGCCGGCGGATTGGTGGTGCGGGTTTTTGCAAGCAGCCGTGCCCGGGCCAAGGGACTGCCCATTCGCGCCGGCACCTTGGAAATCATGGCCTACGACGGGGCCGTCCCTGACGCTGCTTCGCCCGGGATAAAGCCGGCGCAAACATGGGCTTTTCCAGCGGCACGGCTCGCGGATTTCGCGGGCACCAGCTCCCTCGGAACGGGCTACGAACTTCAGCTTCCGTGGCAGGGTCTGCGGCCGACAGGTGGGCGGCTGGCTGTCGTGGCCCGCTTAGTAATGCCACGGGGCGGGGTCATTCAGACGACCGCGCCCAGCGTCATCTCCAACAGCCTGAGGTAGGGTGCGGTTGGTTACTTCTTCGGCTTCTTTGCCTTGCCGGCCTTGGGGGTCGACTCCGGTGGCGGGAGATTGTCGTCCGGTTGGTTCCACAAACGCCACGGATCGTGCAGGCGGCGCATCTCGGCGAGCAGCAGCGCGCGCAATTCCATGAGCTTCGGCGCGTGGCGCGGGTCGTCGGCTAGGTTGACCTGATGCAGTGCGGGCTTCACGCCGGTAAGCGCGACGACCTTAGGGTCGTGGTGCTCGCGGAGCAGTTCGTCCGGGTTGCTGGCGAGGTTGAACAGCTGCGTTGCGCGCACCGCACTGCCGGGCGCGTCATACTCGATGAGCTTCCAGTCGCCCTTGCGCACCGCCCGCATCCCTGGCCGCCCGCCGCCGTTGTAAACGCCGTAGAGCACGTCCCGCACGGACGATTGTTGACCCGTCAGCACGGGCTTGAAGCTCAAGCCCTCGTTCGATTCCGGCGCCGGAATGCCGGCGAGATCGCAGAGCGTGGCCAGCACGTCGAGCAGGTAGATGTTGCCCGTGACCCGACTCCCGGCCTTGATGCCGGGGCCCTTGACGATGAACGGCACGCGCCAGGTGTGTTCGTAAAGGTTTTGCTTTCCCTGGAGGCCATGCCGGCCGATGGCGATGCCATGGTCCGCCGTGTAAAAAACGTAGGTGTTGTCCAGTTCATCCATCGCCTTGAGCCGTTCCAGCACGCGCCCGATCTGCTGGTCAATGCTCTCGCTGCAGGCGAATTCCCGACCCAGCTCGTTCCGGATCGTGGCGTCATCGCGCCGGTCCCACACGCCGCTGACGGAGACCTCGTCGCGCACATCGTCGTGGCCGTGCTTGAACGGGTGGCCGGGCAGGTAGTTGGGCGGCAGTTTGGGCTGCTTGGCATCGCGCGGAGGCGGCTGCGTGCGATCGGTGTGGTTCACCGCGCCGTATTTCGCGAGCAGCTCCGGGCGGCCGTCACGCGTGTCGTGCGGATGGGAGAAGCCGAAGTAGATAAGGAAGGGCTTGGTCTCCTTCGTGGTTTCGCGCTGTTTCAGGTAGTCCAGCACGCGGTCGCCGTGCCAGACGCTGCCGCTCTCGTCCGTGCCGCCGCGCTTGGTGGCGTCGTGACGCACGGTGAAGAGCTTGTTTGCCGCCTCATAGCTGTTGCCCATCTTGCAGGTGCGCATGGTCGCATACCCGGCCCGGTTGAAGACGGCGGGGATGGTGTTTTGTTCCAAGGTGGGCGGGCACAATCCCTTTTGCATGGCCCCCGGGGCGATGGGAAGATGCCACACCGTTCGTCCGCTCATGATCATGTGCCGCGACGGCGTGCAGACTGCGCCGCTGAATGACCCCATGTGATACGCCCCGTCAAAGACCATTCCTTCAGCTGCCAGCCGGTCCAGGTTCGGTGACTGCAACCCGGATTTGGGGTTGTAGACCTTCAGGTCAAACGGCGACTGATCGTCCACCAGAATGAACAGAAAGTTCGGGCGTTTGGCCGCAGCTGCGCCAAGGTGCGACGCGCTTTCAAGCAGCACTCCAAACCAGACGAATCCAACCAACAGACGATGCAGGGCGAGCATGGGTCCAAGGTCATCACGCCCGCGCGAGCCTGACAAGCTTCACCGTCGGCACCTCTTGAAGGCCGCCGTGAACCCGTGCGGTTGGACGCTCGACGCGCGTGGCCTGCTGCGGGCAAGCTGTCGGCCGCTCGGTCCGATCATGAGTCCCGACTCCCACACTCCGTCCGCCGCTCCGGCACGGCCGCAGGTATTTCGCGCCCGCGGATTGACCAAGGTATATGGCACCGGCGAGGCGGAAGTGCGCGCCCTGGCCGGGGTGGATTTGGACCTGAGCGCCGGCGAACTGGTCGTCCTCCTGGGCCCGTCCGGCAGCGGGAAGACCACGCTGCTCAACCAGCTCGGCGGCCTCGACAACCCCACCGCCGGTCAATTGTGGTATCGCGATCTCGACCTCACCCACGCCGACGAAGCCCAGCTCACCCGCTACCGACGCGATTCCGTCGGCTTCATCTTCCAGTTTTACAACCTGATTCCCAGCCTCACCGCACGGGAGAACGTCGGGCTGATCACCGAAATTGCCCGGGATCCCATGGCTCCGGAGGCGGCCCTTGAAATGGTTGGCCTCACCCCGCGTTTGGACCACTTCCCCGCACAGCTTTCCGGAGGTGAACAGCAACGGGTGGCCATCGCCCGGGCCATCGCCAAGCGTCCGGAAGTGCTGCTCTGCGACGAGCCGACGGGCGCGTTGGACGTGCGGACCGGCATCGTTGTCCTGGAGGCCATCGAACGCGTCAACCGCGAGCTGGGCACGCTCACGGTGATCATCACCCACAACGCGGTCATGGCGGACATGGCGGACCGGGTGATTCATTTTTCGGATGGCCGGGTGCATCACACGCGCGAGAACGCCCGCCGCGCCCGTCCGGACAGCCTCAACTGGTGATGCTTCCCCACCTTGACCGCAAGCTGTGGCGTGACTTGTCCCGCATGAAGGGGCAGGCGCTGGCGGTTGCGCTGGTGATGGCGTGCGGTCTGGCCATGCTCATCATGGCGCGCAGCCTCATCCATTCGCTCTCCTCCACCAGTGATGAGTATTACCGTGCGCACCGGTTCGCGGAGGTGTTTGCCACGCTCAAGCGAGCCCCGCTCTCGCTGGTCGGACGCGTGCGCGAGATCCCGGGCGTGGCGGTGGTGCAACCGGGTCTGTCCGTGCAGGTCACACTCGACATTCCCGGGCTGGAGGAGCCGGCCAGTGGCAACGTGCGTTCGCTGCCGGATTTCGGCGAGCCGGAGCTGAACCGTCTGTTCCTCCGGCGCGGGCAATGGTTCCGGCCCGGGGCCAAGCGCGAGGTGCTGGTCAGCGAGGCCTTCGCCGAGGCGAACAAGCTGGACCCGGGCGATGCCATCGCGATGCTGCTCAACGGCCGGCGGCAGACCTTCCGCGTCGCCGGCATCGTGCTTTCTCCCGAGTTCATCTTCGAGTCGCGTCCGGGCGCGGCGCTGCCGGACAACCGCACTTACGGCATTTTCTGGCTGCCCTACGAGGAGCTGGCCTACGCGTTCGACCTGTATGGGGCCTTCAACTCGCTGGCGCTGACGCTCGAGCCGGGGGCAGGCGAGCGCGGCGTGATCGCGGCGCTGGACAAACTGCTGGAGCCCTACGGCGGCCGCGGCGCGCACGGACGGGCGGATCATCCTTCGCACATCCGCGTTTCGGATGAAATCGCCGTGCTCCGGACGCTGTCGGTGGCTTTCCCGGTGGTGTTCCTCAGCGTGGCGGCGTTCATGGTCAACGCGGTGCTGTCACGCCTGTTGAACCTCCAGCGCGAGCAGATCGCCATTCTGAAGGCGTTTGGCTTCGCGAACCGGATGATCGTGGCGCATTACCTGAAATTTGCGCTGGTGATGGTGGTGGCCGGGACGGCGCTGGGCGGGGCGGGCGGGGCCTTGATGGGCCGCCAGCTGGTGGTGATGTATCGGATGTGGTTCCGCTTTCCCGAGCTGAGCTTCCAGCTCGACCGCGGGGCGTTTGCCATCGCGCTGGGCGTCAGCGCCTTTGCGGCGGTGGCGGGCGTGTTCAGCGCGGTGCGGCGCGCGGCGCAGCTGCCACCGGCGGAGGCAATGCGGCCCGAGCCGCCGGCCAATTACCGGCCGGCCTTGCTGGAGCGCACCGGCATCGCGCATCTGCTCTCGCACGCCTTCCGCATCGCCGTGCGGAACATTGAGCGCCGGCCGATGCAGGCGTTCTTCACCGTGGCGGGGCTGGCGCTGGCCACGGGCATCATGATTGTGCCGAACTGCTTTCGCGACAGCGTGACCGAGGTGCTGGGGTTCCAGTGGGACGTGACGCAGCGGCAGGACATCACGGTGGGTTTGATCGAGCCGCAGGACCGCCGCGCGCGTGATGCGTTTGCGCATCTCCCGGGCGTCCGGACGGTGGAGCCGTTTCGCAACGCGGCGGCACGCATCCGTTTCGGGCATCGCACGCGGCTCATCGGCCTGCAGGGGCTGGCGGCGGAAGGCGGGCATTCGCGGATCATCGGGAAGGGTCCGCGGCAGCTCGCGCCGCCGGCGCATGGCGTCATCCTGTCGGCCAAGCTGGCAGAGGTGCTGGGCGCGCAGGTCGGCGACGTGCTCCGCATCGAGGTGCTGGAGGGCCGGCGGCTCACGGCGGAGGTGCCGCTGGTGGGGCTGGCCGAGGATCTGGCCGGGCTGAACGCCTATTTGTCGCTGACCGCATTGAACCGGCTGCTGGGCGAAGGCGATCTGGTGACGGGGGCAAGCTTCACGGTGGATGCCATGCAGCGGGGGGCCTTCCTCCGCGCGCTCAAGACGGTGCCGCGCGTGGGTTGGGTGGCGATCAAGGAGTCGTTGCGCCGCAACTTCGAGCAGACCACGGCCGCGAGCATCAACCTGATCCAGACAATTTACCTGACCTTCGCCACGGTGGTGGCGTTTGGCGTGGTGTATAACAACGCGCGCATCTCGCTGGCCGAGCGGTCGCGCGAGCTGGCCACGCTGCGGGTGATCGGCTTCTCGCAGCGCGAAGTCGGGGCCGTGCTGGTCACGGAACTCGTGCTCCTCGTCCTTTGCGCCGTGCCGCTCGGGCTGCTGGTGGGGACGGGGTTTGCCACGGCCATCGTCACGCAGGTGAACACGGAAACCGTGCGCTTGCCGCTGGTGTTCACGACGCGCAATTATGCCTTTGCTGTGCTGGTCGTAACCATCGCCTCAACCCTGTCGGGCCTGTTCGTGCTGCGCCGGCTGAACCAGTTGAACCTCGTCGGGGCGCTGCGGGCGCCGGAGTAAGCTGAAGTCCATCTTTGCAAATGAGTTCCTCTGCTGCCCAACCCATGCCGCGCCGCAACGGCGGGGCAGGTCGCTTGCTCCGCCGCGTGGTGCCATGGGTGGGTGCGCTCCTGCTGGCGGGCCTCATCGTGGCCGGGCTTTGGCCCAAGCCGCCCATCGTGGAGACCACGCGGGTCACCACCGGACCGCTACGCGTCACCGTCAATGAGGAGGGCAAGACCCGCATCCGGCAGCGCTATGTCGTCGCTGCCCCGGTGGCGGGCTATCTGCGGCGGGTGCCCTGGAAGGCCGGCACGCAGGTCACCAATGACATGCCGCTGGCCGTCATCGAGCCACTGCCGCCGGCCTTGCTCGATGTGCGGTCGCGCACGCTGGCCGAGGCGCGACGGGATGTGGCTGTCGCCAGCGTGGCCCGGGCCAGGGAGGCCCAGAGATTCGCAGCAACCGAGCTGAGGCGCATTGATCAGTTGAGCCGTGACAAGGTCGTCTCGCCATTGGAACTGGAGACGGTGCAGGCGCGCGAAGCGGCTGCCACGCGCGACTTGGCGGTGGCTGAAAGCTCCCTCAAACAGGCGGAGGCCGAGTTGCGGGAGTTCAGCGTCGCGCCCGGTGCGGGCAATGCCACCCAGACGCCCGTTGAGGTGCGGGCACCGGTCGGCGGCCGGGTGTTGCGGGTCTTCGAGGAGAGCGCGCGGGTGGTCAACGCCGGCACACCGTTGATGGAACTGGGCAACCCGGCGGACTTGGAGGCTGTCATTGAGGCCCTCTCACGGGATGGTGCAGCCCTTGCGCCCGGCACCAAGGTCGAGCTGGAGCACTGGGGCGGACCGCAGCCCTTACGCGCGCAGGTGCGGCTGGTGGAGCCGGCGGCGTTCACCAAGATTTCCGCCTTGGGCGTCGAGGAACAGCGCGTGAACGTGGTCGTGGACCTGCTCACGCCACCGGAAGAGCGGCTCAGCCTCGGCGACAATTTCCGGGTCGAAGGGCGCATCATCCTCTGGGAGGATCCGCGTGCGTTAAAGGTGCCGGCCGGGGCGCTGTTTCGGCGGGGGGCCGAGTGGGCGGCTTTCCAGCTGGTAACCAACACCGTCCGGCTGTGCCTTGTCAAAACCGGCCGCACCAGCGGCACCGAGACGCAGATTCTCTCCGGCCTGCGCGAGGGGGATGAAGTCGTGCTCTATCCCGGCGACCGGTTAAAGGATGGCCAGCGCGTGCAGCCGGCGGTGATTGCGGTCGCGAAGTGAGAGCTTAGAGCCTGTCTGAAAAAGCAGTTGTGTAGATTTGTGAGAACCTGCGGAAGGCGGAGCAGAAAATGTGCGTGAACCAACAGATAATCCTTGACCCCGGCCGGGCGGTGCGATGGCTGAT
>Ga0172367_10002917_pt1 | contig 22864 bp, 20 predicted proteins | sample Lak10m_FD_114542 | JGI IMG/M metagenome (GOLD analysis project Ga0172367, IMG submission 114542) | Freshwater microbial communities from Kabuno Bay, South-Kivu, Congo - kab_022012_10m | ecosystem: Environmental > Aquatic > Freshwater > Lake | place: Democratic Republic of the Congo: South-Kivu... | reverse complement strand
GCGGCTAGGTAACCATTGATCCACGCCCGCTCCTCCGGGGAGAAGGGGGCGTTGGTTGGCAGTGAGGGCACCATGGCCATGGTTTGCAAACGGGCTTGGAGTTGGATCGGATGATCTAGAAATTGAACACCGCTTGGAGATAGACGAAGTCGGCGTCCTGTGAGCCTACGGCTTGGAAGGAGTCTTTGATGTAGCTCCCGCGGAAGTAGTGGCCGTACATCGCCTCGATCTGAACGTAGGAATTGACGGTGTAGGTGGCTACAAGATCGATTTCGGACCCGGCGAAGGAGCTATGTCCTGGGTTGATGCCGTAGCCATTTCCTGGAGTGGTGGCGATACCGCCACGTGGAGCGCCGCCCACGTTGTAGAAATTGTCGGCGGTATCGGCCAACCAGAACAAGTGCCCTTCGGCTGCGAGCGAGATTCGGGCGAGCGGTTTGATGGAGGATTGCAGCCGGAGATTGTGCATATTTTGGAGCGAGAAGAAATCCATGAACCCGTAGAACTTGTGGTTGGTAGGGAACAGGTTTTCGAAGGTCCCGTGATCACCGTCGCGGGCGTCGGAGTCACCGGAGGCGAAGTTGTATTCGAGGCCGACGCGTGGGGTGAGAGCCGAATCCTTCCAGGTGTAGCCAAAGCCCGTGTAAGCTGCGAAGGCTTGGTGTTCGAGACTCGTTGGGAGCGTTGCGGCTGCGAGCCGGGGGTCGTTGTAGTGACCAAATTGAGCGACGTATTCGCCAGTGAAATCCCAATTGCCCCAGTCTTCAGGATTGGACTTGAGCCGTGTGCCGACGGAATAGATATCGCGGGAGGAAGGCAGAGGGAACAGGCTTGTAGGCTGAGAGGTGGAGGCGCGTGCGTTGGCGTTACGTGCGAGGAAGTAAGCGTCGAGTGTGATCTTTGGGACCTTTTTGGTCGTGGCATATACGCCTGAGAAGAAGTCGTAGTCGTTGGAGACATTGAACTGATTATCATCGGGCAGGACGAGACGACTGGTGAAGAAGTCGGCGGCGAACCACGCGTTTTGCCATCGGAGTTTGGCGGCATCGAAAACGCGACCGATGTTATTCCAAGCGAACGCGCCGATGAGACGTTCGTCACCGTAACTGAGTTCTTGTCGACCGATTTTGAGAGAGAACGGGAACTCCTTATGATTGCCGAGGAAGACGTAGGCTTGGTGGAGGTCGACGGGGCCATCGGACTCGGGATTAGGATTTCGATCATCGCTGGTGGACGAGCTACTGCGGGCCTCGCCGAAGACCTCAAACCATTCGGCGGTATAGCCCACGCGGGCGCGGACCTTTTGGAGCAGGTAGGAGTTGTCGTTGTCGACCCCTGGGGCGTCACTGAAATCGCGAGCGGAGAGCGGGGGCAGGTTGCCGTTCTCGTGCACTTCGTAGCGGACGCGATAATTGACGCCGACATTCCATTGAGCGGCGTAAGGATTATTGGCGCGGAGTCGGTCGTTGATGTAGCCGGGGCTTGGGCGCACGGGGCTATTCAGGCCGTAGTCACCCGCGATGGACGCGGTGGGGGCGCTGAGCGTGAGGGAGGCGAGGAGGAGTGAGGTGGAGGTCGTGAGAGGCTTCATTTCAGCTGGAGGTCAGGGGTTGCTGGGGTGTGGGTGGGTTGGAGATTGCTGGCGGCGACTTGTGCGTCGGACGGTTGAACAAGGTGACTGGGTGGTGGGTGCGGTTCTGAGGAGGAGGATGCCGTTTTGGGTTTATGAGCGTGGACTTCGAGGAACTCGATCAAATGTGCGCGGAGTCGATCGTAGAGCGGGGATTCCATAATCTGTTTGCGGGAGCGTGGGCGAGCGAAGGGAACCTCCAGGATATCGCCAACCTCGGCGGCGGGGCCGTCGGTCATCATGACGACGCGGTCGGAGAGGAAGAGAGCTTCGTCGACGTCGTGGGTGACCATGAGTGCGGTCTTTTGGTCGCGTCGCCAGAGATCGAGCAGGACCTGTTGTAATTCGAAGCGGGTGAGGGAATCGAGCATGCCGAACGGTTCGTCGAGCAGGAGCATTTTGGGGGCGAGAGCGAATGCGCGGGCGATGCCGACCCGTTGGCGCATGCCTTGGGAGAGTTCGCTGGGGCGTTTGTGCATGGCGTCTTGGAGGCCGACGACGACGAGGTAGTATTCGACGATTTGGTGACGCTCTTCTGGGGAGGCGGTGTAAAAGACTTGGTTGACGCCGAGGGCGACGTTTTGGTAGGCGGACATCCAGGGCAGGAGGCAAGGAGATTGGAAGACGACGCCGCGATCGGGACCTGGGCCGACGATTTCCTTACCGGCGAGAATCATGGAACCGGAGGAGAGCGGATTGAGGCCTGCGACCATGGAGAGCACGGTGGATTTGCCGCAACCGGAATGACCAATGAGAGTGACGAACTCACCCTTGCGCACCCGGAGATTGAAATCCTTGACGATGATGGCGGGCGGCCCTTTTGGCGAAGGGTAGGATTTAGTGATATTATGGAGTTCGAGGTAATCGCTCATACGTAGGGCCCTGGGTTGGAGTCTAGGTGGCGGTCTCGACGGTTTCGGTGTGGACTTCGTTACGGCGGATGGGGGTCTTGCGGCCGCCGATGAGCAGTCGGGGTTGAGACAGGTCTTCGGGCTCGATATTGGGCAGGGTGAGCTTGCGGGTTATGGTAGCGGATTTGCTCTGGTTGGACGCGAGTAAATAATCGATGACCTGTTGACGGACGGACTTGAAGATAGGATCGAACGTTTGGGTTTTGCGTTGGCGCGGGCGGGGCATGGGGATGGGGATGGAGGGGCCGAGCGTTGCGGCGGGGCCGGAGCTGAGCGGGATGATGCGATCGGCCAGATAGATGCCTTCTTCGACGTCGTTGGTGATGAGGACGACGGTTTTATTGGACTCGCGCCAGATGCGGCTGATTTCGTCTTGGAGCGTGGCGCGGGTGAGCGCGTCGAGAGCACCGAGCGGTTCATCGAGCAGAAGGATTTGAGGATCCATGGCCAAGGCGCGAGCGACACTGACCCGTTGTCGCATCCCGCCGGAGAGTTCGCCGGGTTTTTTGTGAGTGGCGTGGGAGAGGTTTACGAGAGCGATATTGGCTTCGATATGCTGTTTCTTTTTTGCCTCGGTCCAATTGGGGAAGAGCTGGTTGACGGCGAGCTGGATATTTTCGTAGACGCTGAGCCAGGGGAGAAGGGAGTAGTTTTGGAACACGATACCGCGATCGGGGCCTGGGCCGACGATTTCAAGATCGTTGAGGGAGAGAGAGCCGGAGTCGGGACGTTCTAGACCGGCTATGAGGTTGATGAGCGTGGTTTTTCCGGCACCGGAGTAACCCACGATGGCGACGAACTCACCCCTTTCGATGGAGAGGTTGACGTCCTTGAGCACCTCGGATCTTCCGTGTCTGGTCGTGAAGCCCTTTGAGACCGCATTGAGGTGAAGGAATGGCATGGTGAAGGATTCGCTGAGGATTAGGGGGTGAGCCGACGGTGTGTGGGGTGAGTGAGTGGGGTTTGTGGGTTAGGCAAACTTGAGGCGGTTTTCGACAAGACTCATGAGGCGATCGAGCACGAAGCCGACGATTCCGATGGTGAGGATGCAGAGGATAATATGCTCGTAGATGAGGGCGTTGTATTCCTGCCAGAGGAAGCCACCGACGCCGGGTCGGCCGGTGAGCATTTCAGCGGCGACGATGACGAGCCAAGCGATGCCGAGGCTGAGCCGAAATCCGGTGAACATATAGGGGAGAGCGGACGGGAGGAGCACTTTCACGAGAGTTTGAGTGCGCGAGAGACGGAGCACTTTAGCCACGTTGAGATAATCTTGAGGGATGGAACGGACGCCGACGGCCGTGTTGAGAACGGTGGGCCACATGGAGCAGATGGCGATGGTGAAGATGGCGGCGAACTCGCTGGCGTTCTTGCCGGCCCCGAGGAAAAGAACCATCCCTAGAGGCAGCCACGCGAGAGGCGAGACAGGTCGGAGCACCTGGAAGATGGGGTCGAAGGCTTTGGTAAAGGTTTTCGAGAGCCCGAGGAAGAAACCGAGTGGAGTCCCGATGAGGATGGCGATGGCATAGCCTTTGACCACGAGCCCGAGGGACAGGAGCGTGAAGCGAAGAATCCCTTGGTCGAGTTCGCCGCGTTTGGCCATGGGTTCGAGCACGTAGGCTTTGCTGGCCTCCCAGGTCTTGAGAGGGTTTGGGAGATCCTTAGACCACGTTGAACTGGAGAACCACCACAGGAAGAGCACGGCGAGAGAACCCAGCAGAGGGAGGGCGATCCAATCGAGTCGGAAGGAGGAGGTTTTCATGGCGTTAACCTTTGAGATTGTGGACGGCGAACCCTTTGGCGTAGGCCTCGGGATTGGCGGGGTCGAAGGTGATTCCGTCGAAGAGAGTTTCCTTCTCGTCGTTGCGACCGCCGTGCGTGGCACCGATTTCTTTCATGGCTTCCTCATAGAGATCGGAGCGCATCACCTGTTTCGCGATGCCGGCGTAATCGGGCGCACCGGTGACCATGCCCCAGCGACGGAACTGCGAGAGCCACCAAGTTGCGAACTTGGGTTGTGGGAAGTTGCAGTTTCGATCGTGAAAGATCATGTAATTCGGATCCTTGTGTTTGCGGCCATCACCCATGTCGTAGTCACCGAGCATGCGGCCTAGGATGATCTCCTTAGGGCAATTGATGTAGGTGGGTCGGCTGACGATGTCGCATTGCTCGGGACGATTTTCGAGCTTATCGAGCCAGACGCTGGCTTCGTGGAGCGCTTTGAGAATCGCTTTGACGGTTTTAGGGTTTTTGTCGGCGAACTCGGCGGTGAAGGCGCAGACCTTTTCCGGATGATCTTTCCACATATCCTGGGTTGAGAGCGCGGTGAAGCCGACTTTGTCAGCGATGGCGCGGGCGTTCCAAGGTTCACCGACGCAGAAGCCGTCCATTTTTCCGACGCGCATATTGGCGACCATCTGCGGCGGTGGGATGGTGATGAGAGAGACGTCTTTGTCCGGGTGGACGCCGCCGGCGGCGAGGAAGTAGCGCATCCACATGGCATGGGTGCCGGGAGGGAAAGTCATCGCGAAGGTGAGGGGTTCGCCGAGTGATTTGGCTTTGTCGACGAACGGTTTGAGCGCCTTGGGGTCTGCGCCGACCTTTCCTTTCCATTCGTATTTGAGCGTGATGGCTTGGCCGTTTCGATTCAGCAACCAGGGAATAACCATTGGTTTCTTGGGAGAGCCGAGCAGGCCCATGGTGGAGGCGAGAGGCATGCCGATGAGCATGTGAGTGGCCTGGTTATCTCCGTTGGAGAGAGAGTCGCGAATGGCGGCCCAATTCGCGCCTTTGGCGACGGTGGAGTCGACACCGTACTTTTTGAAGAGCCCTTTTTCGTGAGCAATGACGATGGGGGAGCAGTCGGTGAGAGCGATGATGCCGAAGCGGACTTTAGGGGATTCGGGGGAATCATCGGCGTAGAGATTACCGATCCATCCGCGGGGCATGCACTGGAGCAGAGCGGAGGCGCTCGAGGCCAGGGCGAGGCGTTTTGTGAATGATCGGCGCGAGGACAAGGAGGGTTTGGGAGTGTGTTTCATGATGGGCACGTCTCGGTTGGCGTTCCAGTTGCTTACAGCGCTTCAGGCACTGTGCGACGGCCTCCTTAGCTCAGGCCGTGCCAGAACCACCAGCGATCCGCCGCATAGAATTCATGCGGGGTATGAAAAACATAAATGCATGAACGAACCGATTGACAGCAGGCAGCTCCGAGCGTTTGCAACCCTTGCGAGAAATGGCAGTTTCACGCGTACGGCAGCGGAGTTATACCTCACGCAATCCGCAGTGAGTCACTCCATCCGTTCACTGGAGGAGTCCGTTGGGTGTCGTCTTTTGGACAGGGTGGGCAAAAAGGTGACCTTGACCCATGCGGGTGAACATCTGCTTGGGCACGCGGACAAAATCTTGCAGGAAATGTTTGCCGCACGGAGGTCGTTGGATCAGTTGAGCAAGTGGGGGCGGACTCGATTGCGGGTGGGGGCGAGCGCCACGGCGTGTCAGCACATATTGCCGCCGGTGCTGACGGAGTTTAAGAAAAGCTATCCGCAATGTCACATCACGATTGAGCCCTGTGACACGCCTGAGGTTCGGGGACTGTTGCGTGATCGGAAGATTGATTTGGGCATCGCATTGGAGGCGCGACCGGACGATGCGCAGGTGGAGTTTGTGCCTTTGTTTTGGGACGAGCTCCGGTTCATCGTGGGGAGGGAGCATCCGTGGGCGCGGGCGGGGCAGGCGAGGAAGGAGGAGATTTCGAGTCAGAACTATATTTTGTATGATGCGGCGAGTTTTACCTTTCGGATGATCGAAGCGTATTTTCGCGAGGAGGAGTTGACTTTGAACACGCTAATTCAGTTGGGGAATATTGAAGCGATCAAGGAGTTGGTGAAGCTCGGGATGGGAGTGAGCATTTTGGCTCCGTGGGTGGCGAGGGATGAGATCTCGGACGGATCGTTGATTGCGCTCTCGTTGGGGCGTCGACGATTGAAGCGGCGATGGGGTGTTGTGTATTCGCGGAGTTCACGTTTGGGTCTACCGGAAGAAACGTTTGTGAAACTTTGCCAGAAGAGCACGGTGACCTTTGGTGTTGAGGATGTGCGAGAGATTGTGCCGTCGTGATGGAAGGGAAGACAAGCGGTGCGGCAGAGGCGGGAACGCCGCGTGAGGGCACGCGGCCTACAGCGGCGGAGCGGAGGGGTGCGCTGGGGGGCTTTGGGTTAAAATGCCTCGCAGCTAAAACATCGCGCACTGGGTCCATGAACACCGGTGGGGCAACGCTGCGTGCGGGCACGCGGCCTACAGCGAGAGCCGGCAAGGATGTCGGCGGTCTCAGGATGTTTGAAGCGACCCTGCCGGGAGGAATATTGGATGATTTCAAACCTTTGCGTTGAGACGGGCGTTCTGTAGAATGTTGGCTCGACATAGCGTGGAATGAATATTACTGAGCACCGCGAAGCCATCGATTCTTTGGACGCCGAGATCGTCAAACTCTTGAACGCGCGCACGAAGCACGTTCTTGAGATTGGGGCGATCAAGCTCAAGGCGGGCGAGGAGATCTATGCGCCGCATCGGGAGCGGATCGTCTTGCAGCGTGTGTGTCGTGGGAACGACGGACCGATCACCGACGAATCGTTGCGAGCGATTTACCGCGAGATCATGTCGAGCGCGTTGTCGTTGGAGAAGTCGATCACGATCGCGTATTTGGGGCCGGAAGCGACGTATACCCATCAGGCTGCGATTCGGCGATTTGGGGCGAGCCTGAAGTATGCGCCCTTGAAGACGATTTCGGATGTTTTCGCGGAGGTGGCCAAGAACCGAGCGGACTATGGGGTGGTGCCGGTGGAGAATTCCACGGAGGGCGTCGTCACGCACACGTTAGACATGTTTATCGACAGCGACCTGAAGATTGTGGCTCAGATCCTTCTGCCGATCTGCCACTGCTTTGCGAGCCTTGGAAAGAAGGATCAGATTCGTAAACTTTATATTCACCCGCAGACCCTGGCTCAGTGTCGAGGTTGGATCCAGCGCAGCTATCCGCAGGCGGAAATCATCGAGACGTCTTCGAATGCGCGATCGGCTGAGCTCGCGGCGCAGGACAAGACGACGGGAGCGATTGCGGGTACGTTGGCGGCGGAGAAATATCAGCTGCCCGTTTTGGAGCATGATATTCAAGACAGCTCGAACAACGTGACCCGTTTCTTGGTTTTGGGGCGTCAGTGCAGTCCGCCGACGGGCCATGATCGGACGAGTCTGATGTTTAGCATTCCGGACGAGGTTGGGGCGTTGCATCGGGCTTTGGCTCCGTTTCGTCGGCAGCGGTTGAACATGACGAAGATTGAATCGCGACCGAGCAAGCGGAAGGTGTGGGAATACTTCTTTTTTGTGGATTTGGACGGACACATGAGGGATCGCAAGGTGGCTTCGGCCATTGAGCTGCTGGGGCAGCAATGCACGTTTGTGAAGGTGTTGGGATCGTTTCCGAACACGGAGTAGGTCGATCGGGCCGGAGTTTGATCCGATGGGTTTGGGCGGGGTGCGAGCGGAACGGGACGAGGGCCTTGAGGTGAACCTGAGGTTTTGAGGGTAACTTTGGAGCGCGACGTTTCGTCTGGGGTGGTGTTGTTTCTTCCGTGAGCGAACCGTTATTATTCAAGGAAGATATGATACTGAACATGAAGATGATTATTGCGTCGGTGCTATTGGCATCGGTGGTTGGAGGATTGGCCCAAGGACCCGCGCCGGCCGCGACGCCCGTGCCGCCTCCGCCTCCGGGAGTACCGACGGTTGGTTCTGCGGGTCCGGGTCGGATGGTCGGTGCTGGGAGGCTGCAACCCCCTGGCCTTCCTGGTTTGAAGGAAGAGCAGAAGGTGCCGATTTTCGAATATAATCAGGCGATTGGAAAGGTGCGACACGACAACGAAGAGCGCTTAGTGAAGGCGAAGAAAGCGTTGGCGGAAGCGATTTTTGCGGAGAAAACGGACACGGATCTGGTGCGGAAGCGGATGGAGGAGTTGTCGAAGATCGAGGCAGATATCCACGTTGCGCGGGCTGAAGCCTTCGCGAAGCTGCGGCCGGTGTTATCGACGGAGCAGATCGACTCGATGCGGGCGAATTTTGATGATGGGAGTCGTCAGCGCATCCAGAGCACGGTGGGGATGCCTTTCCCGAGGGCGGAGATGCAGCCTGGGGCTTCGAGGCCTTTGCCGCCAGGAGGTGTTCCGGCGAGTGCGCGGGCGGGTTTAGCGATCCCTCCGGTTCCAGGATCGGCTCCATCGGCGCCACCGGTGCCGCCGCCGACTCCGAAATAGCTACGAATGCGCGCGGAGGAAAGCGTTGCGAATTCGGTGGGCGCTGATTCTACGATTGCGATGGAGCCAGCGGATTCCGAATGGATTGCTCGGGCCTTGAGTGGCGAGGCGGAGGCCTTTGAGGCCCTGGTGGTTCGTTATCAAGGGCGGGTATTTGCGACGGCGCGACGGTATGCGCGTCGGGAGGACGAGGTGCAGGACATTGTGCAGGAGGTGTTTTTGAAGCTGCATCTGAAGTTGGCGAGCTTTCGGGGGGAGGCCCCGTTTGAGCATTGGCTGATGCGATTGACGGTGCATACGTGCTATGATTTTTTGCGAGGCCATCAACGCAACCGGGAGAACAGTTTTACGGATTTGAGTGTGGCGGAGACGGAGTGGTTGGATCGGTTTGTGTCCGAGCCGGAGAACGCCTCGGAGGATGAAGATGCGGCTCGGACACTCGTGCAGAGGGTGTTGGAGAACATGACCCCTTCCGGAAGATTGATCATCACGCTCCTGGAGATCGAGGATCGATCGGTGAAAGAGGTTGCGGCTTTGACGGGGTGGTCGGTACCGGCGGTGAAGGTTCGCGCGTTTCGGGCGCGTTCGGAGATGAAGAAAGTATTGGCGCGGCTGGCACGGGACAAATACCTGTAACCGGGAAGCGGTTGGACATCGTCTTACGCGGTGGGTGAAGCGGGTGCAACGAAACGGGATCAATATGGATCTAGAAGCATTACAACGCAAATTGGTCGGGGCAGCGCGGAAGCGCGGCGTGGACTCCGGTGTGCCGTATGCGTTTGAGAAGCGGATCATGGCGAGGCTGGGGGAGTCGCAGCGGGTGATTCTGGATCCGGTGCGTGATTGGTCCTTGGGTTTGTGGAAGGCTGCTTTTTCATGCCTTGCGATCACGTTGGTGGTGGGAATTTGTGCGTATTCAATACCGTCGGAACCTGTGGTTGACGACTTGGGCGCGGCGCTGGAGGAGGTGGTTTTGACGACGGTGGATGAACCCTTGGAGGCGTTGTGAGGGAGTGGAAGATTGTGGTGGCGGCCCTGGTGATATTTGGGGCGGGGGTGGTGACGGGTGGATTGACGGTGCGATTGGCAAGGAGCGTTAGTTTTCGGCAGCCCATGGTGGTTGGATCGGTTCAGGAACCGATGGGGGGAACTGGGCCGCGAGCTCCGAAGAGTAACCTGCTGATGCGGCATGAGGTGCAGATGCGGGATCTGATGCGGCGCATGGACCAGCGCTTGGATCTGACTCCGCAGCAACGATCACGAATTGAGGGTTTGGTCGCGGACACGCAGCGGCGCATGCAACAGATTTTATCCGAGACGGCACCGCGCACTCGGGATGAGATTCGAGAATTGCACCATCGGATCCGTTCGGAGCTGACCTTGGAGCAACGACGGGAGTATGATCGGCTCACTCGACCGACCAACAACATGGGGGCAGCGGAAGGGAATGGTCCACGAGGGTTGAGGGAACGCGGAGAGCTGAACTTAAACCCAAAACGGACGATGGCCCCGCATGAACCGGAGCAAGGTCCTGGTGAGAAAACGGGTCCGAACCGTTTGCCGGATCCTTAGGCGTAACTATGCGGTAGGAATTCAACGCGGAGACAGAGAGGAGCAAAGACGCAAAGCGGAGCGGCGGGACGCCGCTTCCACTTACTTTACTTGGGTGCTAGAGGGGGGCGGTTTGTGACGGTGGTTGGCGCTGTGTTGGTCGCGGGGGCTGGGAGATTGAGGGCGGTGCGGAGTTGAGCCGCCATGAGCGGGTTCACCCCTTTTTCGGGATCAAGCATGCGGGCGAGCACATCCTGCTTCAGCACGGGCATGGCAGGGAGGCCGATACGGTTGGTGGAGGTGTTGATCTTCGCTTGGAACCGGCTCCAGACCCGTTGTGCGAGTCGGTCGTAGCCTAGGGACTGGTCGTCGTCTCCGATGCCGAGATAGTAGAAGGACTGGCTGATCAACCCTTGGAGCACGGCCTTGGTGCGGTCGACGGAGGTTTCACTGGCGACCTCGGTGACTCGTTCGACGGCGTAGCTATCGATATCGGTGGTGGGGGGGAGTGCGGTGGGATATTTTTCGCGGAGGTAATCCATCCATTTCTGAGATTCCTTGTGACGGTTGTGCGTGTAGAGGAAGTAGATGGCGTCCTTGATGAAATTCTTGTGTCCGGTGCCGATGTGGTCTTTTTGATCGGGCTCCTCCTTTTGCATCTGTTCGTAGGAGGCATTGACCTTCGGGATGATGTCGAGGTTGGGGCCGAACTCGAAGGTGCGGTCGAAACGATTTTCGAGGAGCCGACCGCGCTGGAAGGACAGCTGCATGGACTGGTAGATGGCCCGGCGCAGGGTCATCAACTCTTCGGGTTTTGAATTTTCGAGACCGAGTGCGGCCCAGTAGACGGCGTGGGCTTCGGGGAGGCGCCATTCGAGAGGGCCGTAGCGTTCATCGAACTCCTTCATTTTGGCGGGGTCGAGCTTGTAGACCTCGCGGAGGACTTTGACGCGTTTTTTTGCGTCATCGGTTTTGGGGTTGATGAGGTCATCGAAATTGGCGCGACCTGGGCCGAGGACCTGGTACATGTTATCGGCCCAGATTTGTTTGAAGTAGAGGTGGCCGTCGTCGAGGTTGGCCCCCATTTTGTGTTGGAAGAACCAAGCGAGTTCGCGGTAGAGGAGGGTTTCTTGAGGATTGTAGGCTAGGCCTTCATCGCGAAGCAGCTCGATGCCGCGTCGGACCCACTGCCATCGATCGCGTGGATCTTGGAATTTGATGGAGATATTGTAGGCCATATTCCAGGCCTGATGGTACCAGACGGTCGGGATGCGGGGTTGGAGTTTGGTGATCCAACCGGCGAGGGTGACCATTTCGAAGTATTTACCATCTTCCTGGAGATCGGAGGCACGGATCCAGAGCAGATTGGCGATCAGACCGCGGAAGCCGCCGAGAGCCACGGTGGTGAAGGCGAGGATGGGAGGTGCGTTTTCGAGTGGGGCACCGCGAGTGAGGCCGAGCTGGGCGCGGGAGCGGTTGAGATTCTTTTGCACCAAGGACACCGCCACGAGCGAGACGATCATGAGAATCGCCAGCGCGGGTTTGTAGAAGCGTTGTCGGGTGGGCGTCATTGCTGATGCTGAGCGATGGCGAGCTCTCGCCGATTAAAGATGGAGATGCCGAGTGCAGCGAGACCTCCGCCGAAGAGCAGCACGATTTGGCTGAACGCACCGCCGAGCTGGAGCCAGGTGATGCTGCGGCCGCTGCTGAGGCTGTCGATGGGGGACACGGATTGGACGAGTTGGATCACATGGAGCAGGCCTTTGAACATGGGGACCGCGACGACGTCGAGGGGGCTACGTTCGACGGGGCCGCCTTCGTCGGATAGACCCTTGATGGTTCCGTCTTGGACGACGGAGGAGATGGTGCCGCCGGAGAAGAGGATGATGAGCACGCCGAGGGAGAGGAAGGCGGCGACTGGGAAGGAGAGGAAACTTGCGGCGGTGAGGCCTAGGGCGGCGAGGAGGCCGAGCCAGCAGAGGATGACGCAGAGCCCGCGGATAAAGTTCACGGTGAAACCGCTTTCGGGGTAGAGCACTTCGATTCCTTCTTCGAGCGGGAAGAGGATCGCCGTTTCGGAATGATTTTGATAATCGATGGTGAGTACGCCGTCTTTATCGTAGAGGTTGGCCGGGATCGGAAACTCGTGGAACGAATCGGCGGCTAGGCTGACCTGTTTTCGAGCGCGTTTTTGGGTATTGGGCGGTCCGATTTCCCACATTCCTTCGTAGCTTTTGGGATTGAGGGTGCTGGCCTGGTCTGGGGGGACGAAGAACTTGACGCGGACATAGAGCTGTTGGTCGCGAACGAAGTCTTTGGCGAGGCCGAGTTTGATGGTCCAGCGGCGGGCGAAGCCTGGGGGGACGAGCTGTTGGCGGGCTTTGAGCTGTTCGCGCAATTGGTTGCGGACGAAGTTCCGATCCATGGAAGCGACGGCGGCATCTTTGAGACGTTCTTTGAGGAGCACTTCGACATCCTTTTCGATATCGGGGACTTCCTCGCGGACCCCGGCGCGTGCGACGAGCACTTCGTTGCGGAGGATGGCTTGTTCTTCTGGTGGGAGGGAACTGGACTTTTTATGGAGCAAGCCGTAGACCCCGGCCCCTGCGACGGCGATCAGGAGGGAGTTGAGCAGCATGATACCGAGCCATTTCCCGAGCCAGATTTTCCAGCGGGGCACGGGTTTGACGACGAGGACCTGAATTTGGCATTCTTCGATCTCGCGGGCGAGAGTGCCGCAGGCGAGCCAGAGGGTGGTCATGCCGAGCAAGCCGGTGATGGCGCTGAGCGTGTAGGTGATGATGATCTGGGTGAAACCACGGGCGGTTCCATCGTCGCGAATGATCGAAGGCAGCACCACGACGACGCCAATGAGGAGCGCGGCGAGGACATTCACCAAGCGAAAGCGGTAGGCCGCTTTCAACGTGACGAACGCGATGGCTGCGAGGGATTGCATGTGGGGGAGTGGGCTAGAGGATCGATCAGAAAGGTGTTGAGGGGCTTCTGGAGAGTTGGGTCAGAGCAGTTTGGAGAGCTTCTCGTTGGCTTTTTCGATTTGCTCCTTGTTATCGGCGACTTGGACGACGGCAGGTTGGGAAGGGGCCTGGGTTTGGTTTTGCGCGAGCTGGTTGAGTCGACGGTTGTCGACGGAAGGCTCGGCATTTGCTGGAGCGGAAGGCGTTGACGCCTGTGAGGCCTCGTTTTGGCCGCCGGGGCGGGAGAGACGTTCTAGAATTCGACCGGACTGAGAGGCGGAGGCGGCTTCGGCGTCGCCTTGGAGATAAGCGGCGACGCGATTGCCGGAGGTGGCCCCGGAGGTTTGAGCCTCGTTCGCGCGGGCGCGTTGGACGACGCCGAGGAAGTAATTTTCGAGATTTTGGGTGGGGGTATCGAGACGGATCAAGTCTTCGGCGATATCCTGTTTGATGACGGCGAGCGCTTTGTCGAGGGTTTCTCGGCGCAGCAGCGGCATGGTGATGCGCATGGCATCGGGAGTAGCGAGCAACTCTTCGAGGGTGCCCATGGCTTGGACTTTGCCGCCGTAATAGATCACGACACGATCGCAGACATCTTCGACATCGGAGAGCAGGTGGCTACTGAGGATCACGGTTTTGCCGCGGCGTGCGAGGGCGAGGATGAGATCTTTGACTTCGCGGCAACCGATGGGATCGAGGCCTGCGGTGGGTTCATCGAGGATGACGAGGTCGGGGTCATTGATGAGCGCTTGGGCGAGGCCGATGCGGCGCTGCATGCCCTTGGAGAACTCACCGACGAGGCGGCGTTGGGCTTGGCCGAGGCCGACCATTTCAATCAACTGTTCGGCGCGGCGGCGGCGTTCATCGGTGCTGAGGTCGAACAGATTGCCGAAGAAATCGAGGGTCTCGTTCGAGTTCAGAAACTTGTAGAGATAGGATTCCTCGGGGAGGTAACCGATGCGTGACTTGGTGGCGACGTGACGTGGGGATTTCCCGAACACCTCGATATGGCCGCGCGTGGGATAGAGCAGGCCGAGGATCATTTTGACGGTGGTGGACTTACCGGATCCGTTGGGCCCGAGGAGGCCGAAGACTTCGCCACGGCGCACGTCGAAGTCGACGTTATCGACGGCGCGCGCTTTGGGACGTCCCCAGAAATCCTTAAACACCTTACTGAGGCCGCGCACGGAGATGACCACATCGCCGGAGGCGGAGGAAGTGGACGGCGTGCCGACAGGTGAGGAGGAGGAGGCGCTCATGGCATGGGATGAGGAGAGGTGCGGATCAAGCGGGGCGTGGGACGAACTGGGAGGCGCCGGTTGGCTTGCCTGACGGATTATTACCGGGGCCGTCTTGGGTTGGGGCGAGGATCATAGGTTCGAGCTCTTCGCCTTGGCGGACGAGGCGGAAGCTATTGAACACGACGAGCAGTCCACCCACCACGTGCATAAGCGCGGCGATGATCGGGTGGATGATGCCGAAGATGGCGAGGGCGAGACCTCCGAGGACGAAGAGAATTCCGAGGACGAAATTCTGGTTGATGACGTTTCGGGTTTGTCGGGAAAGGCGGATGAGGAACGGGAGTCGGCGGAGGTCGTTATTCATCAGAGCGATCGTGGCGCTGTGGATGGCGACTTCGCTACCGGCGGCGCCCATGGCGATGCCGATGTCACCGGCGGCGAGAGCGGGCGCGTCATTGACACCGTCACCGACAACGGCGACCCGGTAGCCTTTCGCTTTGATTTGGCGGACGTATTCGACCTTGTTTTGAGGCAAACATTCGGCGACGACCTCTTGGCAGCCGATTTCTTTGGCGACCCGAGCGGCGACGGGTTGGCGATCACCGGAGACCATGGCAATGCGGCGGACGCCGGATTGGACGAGCTCTTCGAGGGAGACCTTAGCCTCGGAGCGGGTTTGATCTTGGAGCCCGATCCAGCCGACGAACTGGCCGTCTTTGGCGACGAAGATCAAGCTGAAGCCTTCGGTTTCGTTGAGGTCGACCGACTTCATGAAGTCGTCGGAGACGCCGGAGTCGCGGAGCCATTGAGCGCGGCCAATGACGATGGCGGCGTTATCGACACCGGCTTTAATGCCGCGCCCTGCGGTTTCTTTGAAATCCTTGGGTTCGGCGAGCGGGACACCCGCTTCGTCGGCGAGACTGACCAGAGCCTTGGCGGTGGGATGATTGCTATATTTTTCGGCGGAGGCCGCGATTCGAAGAAGCTCTGCGGGTTTGATGCCGTTTTGAGGGGCGAGTCGACTGACCGCGAGTTTGCCGGTGGTGAGGGTGCCGGTTTTGTCGAAGACGAACGCATTGATGCGGGCGGCGAGTTCGATATCGCCGACATTCTTGATCAGAATCCCGAGCCGAGCGGCGGAGGAGAGAGCGGCAACCATGGCGGTTGGGGTGGCGAGGATGAACGCGCAGGGGCAGGCGACGACGAGCACGGAGATGACCCGTTGCAGGTCGGTGGTGAACGCCCAGGTCAACGCGCCGATGACCAACACGAGGGGGGTGTAGAAGCCCATGTAGCGATCGACGATGCGCATGATGGGGAGCTTGGTTTTTTCGGCGGCCAGGATGAGTTCGCGCACCCGACCGAGGGTGGTGTCTTGGCCGGCGCGGGTGACGCGGACCTCGAGCACGCCGGTGAGATTCTGAGTACCACCGAACACCTCGTCGCCGGGCTTCTTGTCGACGGGCAAGGATTCGCCCGTGATGTTGGCCTGGTTGAGGGATCCTTCGCCGAGGACGATCAGGCCGTCGGCAGGAACGTTATCACCGGGTCGCACGCGGATCACGTCGCCGATGCTGAGATCGCGGGAGGCGACTTCTTCCTCGCCTTTGGCGGTGATGCGGCGGGCCTTGGTGGGGGTGAGTTTGATGAGGGATTCGATCGAGGCACGGGCACCATCGGCGGTGCGGGTTTCGATGATATCACCGAGCAACATGAGGAAGGCGATGAGACCGGCTTCTTTGTAATCACCGGAGGCGAAGGCAGCGAGTACAGCGAGTGCGACGAGCTCGTTGGTGCTGAGCACGGCACGGCTGAGGTCCTTGATAGCGGTCCAGACGATGGGGTAGCCGAGAATGATCGCCCCGATCATGGCGCTGAGGTCGTCGATGGTATTATTTTTGTCCGTGGACCATTGGAGGATGAAGCCGTTGAGGACGAAGATCAGGCCGATGACGGTTTGGGTGAGATTAATGGGGGCGTGGGAATGATCATGGCCGCAGCTGGCGCACCCTTCGGCACCGTGGGAATGATCGTGATCGTGACCGTGATTGTGAGGCGCGTGCGCATGATTGTGGCCGCAGTCGCGATGATCATGATCATGATCGTGAGAATGATCGTGACCACAATCGTGGGAGTCGTGCGAGTGAGCCTTTTTGGGATTGGCGGCCTTGGCTGTCATGGGATTCGGTGCGGTGAAAGGCGATGCGATGCGAGACGGTGGGGGCTTATTGCGCTTGGGGAAGCGTCGCGGGTTTTTGGGGCTCGCGGCTCAGCTGGAGGCGGAGTTGGCGTCGGGTGCCATCGGCGCGGGCTGGGATGAACATCTTTTCCTGAGCATTGGTGAGCACGCGTTGGAGGGTATCGATACGAGCCATTTCGGTGAACAACTGGGGGTTGTTGACGTAATTGGGGAGTTGTTCGCGGAAGTAGGAGGCTTCGGCAGAGACGGCTTGGACGAGCCGATTGCTGCTGGTGATTCCTTCGGATAGGACGGCTTGGGCTTCGCCGACGGCTTTGCGAGTGATTTCGTCGCGAGTACCTTGGGCTTCACTGATCTTCTTACCGCGCTCCTGTTCAGCGGCGAGGACCTCATCGAAGGCCCTTCGGACTTCGAGAGGGGCGGAGGTTTCGACTTCGCTAGGTTCGAGGGTGATGCCGAGCTTGTAGCGGTCGATCCCTTCGACGACGTGAGCGAGGACGGCCTCTTTGAAACCGGTTTTGTTTTTGTAGATAGCGGACTCTGCGGAGAAGCGAGAGGACGCGTGATACAGGGCGTTATTGACGACGTTTTCGAGCAAGTTGGTAAAGCTAGCGAATTGGAAGGCGTATTGGATCGGGTCACTGATGCGGTATTTGATGGTGGCACGAACGTGCATGGTGTTGCCATCAGCGGTGAGGGTGTAGCCATCGACACCTGGTCGGAGGTAGGGGAGGGGGCTTGGTTCGACGCCTTGGGCTTGTTCTTCGGCTGAGATGGCGTACCAGCCGGCGGTGGAGACGGTGGACTGGCTTTGGCCGACGGGGATACGGACGATTTCGTCGACGGGATAAGGGAAAGCCCAGTGGAGGCCGGGTTTGAGCAACTGTTCGGCACCGGTTCCGCGTGGCACGCCGAAGCGGAGGACGACGGCGACTTCGTTGGGGTTGACGGTGAACACGCCGGAGCAGAAGAAGACGGCTACGAGTGCCGCCATGAGGACTTTGATGATGCGGAAGCTGCTACTGAGCGCTTCGGACAGCGCCTGGGTGCCGGCATCTTCGACGGGTTCTGGGGGGAGAGACGAGGGCTCAGGCCCGGTTGGCGCGGGGGCAGCGGGGCGGAGCTGGAGCTCCGGGAGCGTGGAATTAGGATCTTGAGCCATGGGGCAGCCTAGTGTTTTAGGTTGGCGTTCACGGCCGCGGCGGGGGCGCGGTTGAGCATGTTAAACGGGGGAGTTTGCTCGTCGAGGATCAAGGTGGTGCGTTCTTTGAGGGAGGTTTCGAGCGCCTTGAGCTGGAAGAGGTAGATGGCTAGGCCGGGGTTTTCTTGGAAGATGCTGTAGGATTCGGCGGCTTTGGCATCGCCTTGGCCGCGGATGGCCATGGCTTGGGCTTCGGCTTTGGCGAGGATTTCTTGGCGTTCGCGGTCGGCATCGGCCCGGATTTGGATGGCTTGAGCTTCGCCTTCGCCGGTGAATTTTTTCACCATACGTTGGCGTTCTTCGCGCATCCGTTCGAAGACCTTACCGGTGATACTTTCGGGGAGGCCTAGCTGTTTGATCCCGAGCATGACGACTTCGATCCCGTAGTTGGTGCGGGCTTGGGCTTGGATGGCCTGGAGCATTTCCTTCTCGATTTGGACGATTTGGACGGCTTTAGGATCTGGGGAGATGAAATCGCCGAAGGGATGTTGGCCGATGACACCGTTTTTGGCGTCGCGGACGAGGTTTTCGAGGATTTGTTCGGCGCGGGTCATATCGCCCCGTTCGAAGCGGGCGAGGAAGGTGCTAGGCTCTTGGATGCGCCAGCCGACGTAGACGGTGACCATGACATTGCGGGCATCGCGGGTGGTGGTTTGTTCAAACTTCTTTTCGAAATTGAACAAGCGATTGTCGAACTTGTAGACGCTGTTGATGGGATAAGGCATCCGGAGGAAGAGGCCTGGTTCCTTGATGGTGCGCGAGTATTTGCCGAAGGTGGTGACCACGGCGACTTGCGTGATGCGCACCTGGAAGGCGAAAAGCATGAAGATGAAGACCAGGATCAGAATGCCGCCGGTGATCAACGTTAATGGATTTCGTTTCATATCTGGGAGGTCAGGTCAGGGATGGTAGGAGCGTGTATGATGGGTAAAAGTTCAACGTGATGGCGGCTTCGATCATTTTTTGGCCGAGGGCGGCATGGCTACGGGCACGTCGAGGAGGTCGGGACGCAGCTTGTCTTCCAAATTCATGAGAATGACATCCTCGGTGTTGGTGGTAGCGAGCACGTATTTTCTTGGGGAAGCGACGGCTTTGGCCATGGTATCGAGGTAGGTCCGTTGGAGGTAAACGGTGGGGGAAGCTTTGTAAGCGGAGAGCTGGTTGGTGAACCGGCCGGCCTGGGCTCCTGCACCTGCGATCTTTTGGATCCGATAAGCCTGGGCTTCGCTGATGAGTTTGGCGGCTTCGGCATTGGCTCTGGGGACTGTGGCGAGTCGGTAGCCTTCAGCGGCGAGGATTCGGGCTTCCTTCTCTTGGATAGCCCCGATGACGGCTTCGTAGGCCCCGGCCACCTGGACGGTTTTAGTGCCAATCGGGGGGTGGATATCTTGGAGGCCGACGAAGAGAATTTGGACTCCGAGCTGGGCAAGATTGGCTTGGGTTTGGATTCGTTTTTGGAGTTCTTGAGCGGCTTGGAGTCGGCCGGAGGACATGATTTCGTCCATATCGACGCTGGCGAGGAAGGTGACGATTTCGCGGGTGGCGATTCGTTCGACTAGGTTTGTGGGGTTGGCGTGTCCGTAGGCCCAGGCTTTGAGATCGTTGATGACGTATTGGACGGGGATGCTGGCGGTGAGGAGGTTAACGGGGATGGCTTGGTCGCCGGCAGAGAGCGTGGTGGGATCGATTTGGGAACGACTTGCGACGAGGAAGGGGACCTCTTCGCGGTAATGAGCGCGGGTCCAGACCAGCACCCTGTCGCGTTCTTTTTCGGGGTCGGATTCGAACCCCACGCTGAAGGTTTGGACCCGTTCGGTTGGGAAGCGGTGGATATCGTCGATGGGCCAAGGCAGTTTGAGGTGGAGGCCGGGTTTGAGGATTTCGCGACCGGCGACGGGGTTACCCAGACGTTCGAGCAGAGCCTGTTCATCGGGATCGATGATCACGATGGTTGTGGAGAGCATCAGAAGGCTGACTTGGGCGAGAATGATCCAAGCGAGCGCGCGTTCGAGGAATTGATAGAACCAAGTTTCGGAAACCTTGAATCCGAACTGATAATCGAGGGCGTGGGCGGCTGTTTTGAACAGGCCGGCCGGTTGGCCGAGGAGGCCGATGAGACGGCTTTCGTAGAGGAGCCGTTCGGCTTGGCCGCGGACACGCGGGCGGTACATTTCGAGAATCAGGCCGATGACACTTTCGAGGGCGGCGAGGGCTAGGACGATGCAAAGGGCGCGAGCGGTGTAGATGTCGGCCTTGGGCAAGCGGAACCAGACAGCGACTTGGGTGAGAGCGCCGGCGAAGCAGATGGCGGAGCTAAGCAGCATGTAGCCGGAGCTGGGACGCACGAGGAGGGAGCCTCCCAGCCGGGCTAGGTTGGCGGAATAGCGACCGAACATGAACAGCGCGAGGGAGAGCATGGCGAAGACGGCCATGGCGACGGAGGATTTATCGATGGCTGAGGGGGTGGCGGTGTTGACCCTTGACCAGACCCAGTAGGCGGCACCCGCTTGGATGAAGAAGAGGAGTACGGTGAAGATGGGGACCATCCAGCGGTCGAACTGCTCGCGGGATTTTTGGGCGGGGAAGCTTTCGCCATCGCCTCCGGCGAAGAGTGTTGAAGCCCCTTTGGCTTTGATCAGCTCATCGTAGTCGAGTTTTTCGAGCTGTTCGCTGGTGCGCAGCCGCATTTGGAAGTAGCTCACCAAGGAGACGAGGAACCCGATGATGAGGAAGACGACAGCGGCCTCGCCGGTGGCGGCGTTGGCGTAGCGGCTGACGGCGGCGACGGTGATCCCGGAGGCCAGGAGCAAGAGCCAGTTGATGAGTCCAACCCGTTGAATGTTGCGGTCCATGTCTGGTGAGGTCGTGTTCTCGGAGTTAGTTCAATTCCCGATCTTCAAATAGAATCAGGGCGGCGGAGAGGGAGGCTCCCAGGTAGCAAACCACGTAACCAAAGGCTTTAGCGACGTAGCTCCAGGGGATGGTTTTCTTGTTTTCAAGGGCATCGGCTAGCCAGAGGAGCTGCCAGTTGGGGACAACGGTGTAGCAGATCGAGGCCCAGATGGAGCCTTTCTCGGCGGCGCGGCCGAAGAGGTAATCGGACATCAAGCCCAGGAGGAAGACGGAGGAGCAGATCGCGAGTGTGGGGATCATGTCCATACGTGTGGAACACGCGATTGCGAGGCCGGCGAGAACAAGCAGCGCGAAGAGAATCAGCACCGCGGCTGGCGCGAGTCGCCAATCGACCTTGGATTCCGGGGTGAACGAGGTGGCTTCCTTATGAACGAAGAAGGCGATGATGACGAATGCGATCGTGCAACAGAGCAGGACGGACCAGACGGCGTCGGCCACAAAGGGTCGGTTGAGGAAGTAGTTGCTGAGGCCGGCTGCGGCGTAGCCGAGCAGGAGGAAGCCGAAGAAGGTCCAGGTGGCTTGGAGATCGGCGCTGCCGTAGGCATCATAGGCCATGCGGCTTGCGAGGAGCACGCTGAGCAGGTTTCCGTAGCTCAGGACGACAAGGGCACCCGCGAGGCCGACGTATTTAGCGAGCAGGAACTGGGCACGGCCGACGGGTTTGGAGAGCACGGCGAGGGCGGTTCCGGATCGAATTTCGTTGGCGACCGAGGCGGAGGCATTGAGCACGGCACCGAAGAGGCCGGAGAGAAGCATGACGGCGAGGACGGTGGTTTTGACCATGGCTTGGTCTTCGCCGAACCCGAAGTAAGGTACGACGGCGAGGAAGACCGAGAAACTCATGGAACACGTCATGAGCAGCAGGAAGACCGGCTGCCTGACCAGCTCCATGAAGGCGTTCGTCGCAATTTTTATAAACTGTCGCATTCTTTTACGATCTTGTCCCGACACCCGCCCACACGTGTTCGCTTTTTGCCAGGACCCGGGTGGCTCAACAGGTTACGAATCCATTTTTCGAATGCAAACCGGAATTATGATTCCGGGAACCGGTCATGCGCCTCACGGAACGGAGTCTGGCGGTCCTCTGCTCTGAAGCCGAGGCTGGGGTCGGGAGCCTTTTGGTGAAGGCGACCGAGCCCTTGGCCTGCGGTGTTGGAGTTTGGAACGGGCGAGAGAATGAGAGAAAAGGCAGGCGCATGTGAATGTGCGTCTGACAGCACATCGAGCGTCGGGCTACATCAGTTTGAGGCGTGGGAGATCTTGGGTATCGACGAGGCCGACGGGCTGGTTTTTCGCGTTCACCACGATCAGATCGTCGATGCTCCGCTGGTTAAAGATTTGAATGGCTTCGATGGCGAGGGCGGATTCGCGGATGGTGACGGGGTTGGGAGTCATCACCTCGCGGAGTGATTTTTCGAGGAAATGAGGGTCCTTGGCCATGCCGCGGCGGAGGTCACCGTCGGTGAAAACGCCGACGAGTTTTCCCTTCGGATGGGTGACGCTCACACTTCCGGATTTGGCTTTGGTCATGAGGAGGAGGGCTTCGCGCACGACGGTGGATTCGGGGGCGACCGCGTTGCGTGGACCTGAGCGCATGATATCGCCGACTTTGAGCAGCAGGGCGCGGCCGATCGCGCCGGAGGGATGGTATTTGGCGAAGTCCTGGCGTTTGAACCCCCGGGCTTCGAGCACGGCCATGGCGAGGGCGTCGCCGAGAGCCATCATGGCGGTGGTGCTGGAGGTGGGGGCTAGGTTAAAGGGGCAGGCTTCCTTCGGGACTTTGCAGGGAAGAACGAGGTCGGCGTGGCGTGCGAGTGTCGATTTGGGAGCGGCGGTCATCGCAATGATTTTGACCGCAAACCGTTTGAGCGCAGGCAGGAGTTGGATGAGTTCCTCGGTTTCACCGGAATAACTGAGCGTGAGGACGATGTCGC
>Ga0172367_10002915_pt1 | contig 22871 bp, 62 predicted proteins | sample Lak10m_FD_114542 | JGI IMG/M metagenome (GOLD analysis project Ga0172367, IMG submission 114542) | Freshwater microbial communities from Kabuno Bay, South-Kivu, Congo - kab_022012_10m | ecosystem: Environmental > Aquatic > Freshwater > Lake | place: Democratic Republic of the Congo: South-Kivu... | reverse complement strand
TTTTTATCCCCTGAGCTACCGCTTTTCAGCGAGGGGGAGTCTCAACAACACTAAATTGTACCTACTATCAACCTGTCCTACGAGTGCTTGCTTGCGATTAGCTTCTGCACCTGCCAGTGGCTTTATGGTGGCTTACGAAGTTCATTTCGTTTGCTTGCGAGAGTATTTATATTAGCAGCGTGCGGGCGGGCGGTATTATTTCGCGTGGTGTTGACTTTATTTTTCGTGTTTGTGATAATGAGACATCAATTGGAGAACAATGATGAGCGATAGTGAGATCAAGGAGTTTGTTGTGCAGTACGGTCATCCGAGCAACACGTTTACGGACAGTGCGATGAGCAAGGAGTTCATTGCACACTGCCTCGAGCTTGATTGTGGTGTCAATGATGGGTTCGATGCTGGCGTGTGGATCAACATGATCAGCTACGAGATGGGTTTTGGATTGTTTTAAGCGCCTGCGGGCGGCCTATAAAGGAGAACGGTATGGTAAAAGAGAACGGTATGGAATTTCGAAAAAGAGCAGAACGGTATGCAGAGGCGCGCGGAGATCGCGTACTTTTTAAATGGGTATACTCAAAACATCGGGGATACTGTAATGTAACCGATTCGGTATGGAAGACGCTAAGCTACTTCTATGGTGACAGTGTCGCAGACTTGCTCAAATTTCAATAGGTGCGGGTGGGAGATAGAGATGAGTAGAATGAGTGAGATTTACATCGAGGTTTATGAAGCGCTGGAGCGGTACGGGTATGACATGTCGATTGCTGACATTGCAGGGATGCTGAACGTACCTGATGTGTGGGTAGAGGAAGTGTTTGAGCAGTGTGGTATAGAAGACGGAGCGCTCGGTGACGAGCTGCAGGACGTTCTTGACCGCAGCGGGCTATAGGAGATAGTGATGGATAATGAACTGATTACCGACGAAGAGTTTGCAACGATGGAGCGGGACTTTGCTCAGTCACCGCGTGATTATGTCTACACGCTGATGCTCGACGCGGGCGTTGATCCTGAGTTCCTGATATCGTGCATGCTGCGGTCGATGAGCACTGATCACATCCGCGAGATGCTGGAAGCGAATGAGTTGAGCCCGAGATTTTTTGACTAGGCGCGGGCGGGCGGTCTAGAGCCCCGGGCGGGCTGTCTAAAATGGAGAACGGTATGGAATTTCTGAAAAGAGCAGAGCGGTATGCAGAGGCGCGCGGAGACGAGCTGTGTTTCAAGAACCTCTATCAAGGGTTCAGAGCGTTCAACGGTGTGACAGACTCAGTGTGGAAAACGCTAAGCTACCTTTATGGGAACACCGTCGCAGACTTGCTAGAATTTCAATAGGTGCGGGCGGGCGGTATTTAATTGAAGGAAGATAAGATGGAATTTGGAACATGCTCAGTGTGCAGCGGGAGCGGCCGGATGCCTACCCCGGATCACCTCCGTAAGTACGGTGAGCGGCACGGATGGTATGGCTATGACAAAGCGGATGATTGCTGCACGTGCACGAACTGCGGAGGCCAGACGATGTATGGCAAACCGACAGGTAAAGTGCCGCTGCGGCGTGATGGTACTCCGTGTGTTCATCAGTATACTGCGCGAGCAGCAGGTCGTTGTTTGACCGAATACACTTGCAAACACTGCGGTGACGTTTATCAAATCGACAGTAGCGATTGATTTAGACGCTGCGGCCGGGCGGGCGGTATATCCGGTAGCTGACATCTAGCTGTTGACCAAATATCAATTTATTGAGATAATGCAATCATGACAAACGCAAACGGAGTGCAAATGAACGTAGAGCAAGCGCTGCTGATCAGCGAGTTGGCTGAGATCGTAGCAACGTTGCCAAAGCGCGACAACATGTTCGCTGGCAAGATGATCATTGCTTTTGATCGTTTTCGTAAGCTGACAGCAGCGCAAGAAGCTGTTGTTCGTCAAATCGTTATCCGCAATCAAGGAGTTTGAGATGGAAAATATCGTATACGTCAGCCCGTTCTTCAACACATCGAGAGTGATCCCCGCAATTGCTTTGAAGACATACAAGAGCCGCGATGCTGCGCTGATCAAGATGCGTGAGCTTGGTGGTGTTGCTGCAGGAGCTACTTCAGAGATGGTCAAGCTTCGCGCTAAGATGTTAGCAGCAAAGCGGAAGATTGAGCGTGAGGGTTGGTATAGCCAACCGTTTGCAGAGGTGAACGGTGTTTGGACAGTTGTTCAAGAAGGTTGAGGAGATCTAGATGCGTACGAAGAGTTTGATTGCAGGGCTTAGGAACAACCAAAAGATCAGAGTGATTTGTGATGGTGTCGGGTTCGTGACAACCGTCGCAGGAGCTTTTGATATGGTGTTCACGCACCAGCGGATTGCCGTGTGCTGCGTGCTAGGGCGTTTGTCGTTTGCGATCAGAGATGCTGTTGATCTTGGCAAAGACGTTCCTAGAGCGTTAGGTTGCCGTCAGAGAGTGTACGGCCCTGATAACAAAATCGTCGATTTGGATGTTCAAATCGATCTGTTGACGTAATTAGTCGTTTTTGTGATAATGGGGTTATGACAAACAAGGAGCACAAGATGACAGTAAGCCAATTGATAGAACTGCTCAAGCAATTTCCCGCAGACCTGCCTGTCCAAGTTGGTACCTATGATCCAGGGCAGCATGATATCACTGTGGTCTCTATGGAAAAGACAAAAGATCAGGACTATGTATTTTTAGGCGATTATTAGGAGCACAAGATGATCAAAGTAGTCACAAATAGTTTGGGTTCTGGAGATTGGGTCGTTGTGCTAGGTCATAGCGGCAGCGAGATATTCAACGGCGATCGAGTCAGTGCAAGAGATCTTCGACAGATCATAGACCAAGTGAGCCGCAGCGGGTGTGAGTTGATCGAGTGCACGGACTCAGAGATGGAAGATGGTGTTTATCAGTAACCGTTTATTTTAAGGAGCAGATCATGATTGAGCGGAATCTAAACGCAGCGGGTCGGAGGGCTACTGTCCTGTATGGCGCTGTCGAGTTGGTGGACGGCCTGGTCAGAGTCCTGAGCTTTGGCTTTTTCCACACCCGTTTGCCTCTGATCGTTAGCCGTTGGCAAATGCGCAGAGGTTTCCAAAAGCGTTGGGGTTGACCATAGTACCCGAGCATTTGACTCGGGTACCTTTTGGTTATATAATAATGGTATGGTAAAGAACAACAAGGAGCAGAAGATGAGTAAGTTGGACAGAGTGCTAGATGAGCTGTTTTGGTTAAGTGTCTATGCCATTCCCTTTGTGTTCGTCGTAACCTGTGTGGCTGGTATTGTATACGGTATGTTCTTCAGATAAGGATCAGATGATGATTCCACAAACCACTCTACGAGCACTTGATCTCTACGTCAACAAAGGGATCACGCCTGGAAGCTTTCTCTTCGCTGTGCTTACCAACGATCTGTTCGGAGCCATTGGCAAGGCTGACAGTGCCAACGGAGCAGCGATTAGAGACATATGTCTTTACATTTACAACGAACTGCCTGGTAACTGTTGGGGTAGCCGTGACATAGTCAACCGGTACTTGGCCGAGTTTAATTGATGGAAGAAGCAATAGAATTTATCATGGAATTTTATCAGGTCACACGAGAAGTTGCCATTGAATTGTATTGGGATGAGATTGAAGCGTATATCAAGCTTTTTGGAGTTGAAGAATGAATAAAAAACGAAGTGAATATACAATAGAGTTTGATGCTCAAGATGGATCGTCAGTGTTGGGTAGGTTAATCCGTCTGATAATTTTCCCCTTTGCTTGGGTATTAACTGGAAAGGCAAGACTATGAACGAACGAATCAAACAACTATTAGGGCATGCATACGATGAAGCAGTGCCCGAAACTTGGACTACACTCTCTTCTGAACAACTGGGAAGAATATATGAAAAGTTCGCCGAGTTGATTGTTAGGGAATGTGCTGGCCAATGTCTCAGCGATGACTATATGCGTATCTTAAATCATTTCGGAGTTTTGGAATGAACGATAGGTTTGAAAGTTTAATGTATCACGCCGGTATGACTGCCCAGGGTTGTTGGGATGACATGGATAGTTATCAAAAAAAGGCTGTAGAAAGATTTGCTGAACTAATCGTCCAAGAATGTTTATTAGCATTAGAACCAAATTTGTATGAGAGTGATATTGAATATAAAGTTGATCAAGCATTTTTTAAACGATGTGAGCGTTTGATTAAACAACACTTTGGAATTAAACAATGACAATTGAAACTTACACAAGAAAGGCTAAGTTCGCTGAACTTAAGCCCTACGATCACTTCGCTGATAAAGATGACTTTATGGAAGTATGCGAATGGCACAATGGTGAAGGATTCGATGTGACCATAAACAACCGTGTTGTCTCATACACTTGGGGGCAATGGGAATGCCTGCAAGTGTTAGTGAACTACAAGAGTTGATCTAAAAATGGAAAATAGTTTAGAGAGGCAAGCAAGATGGTATGCGATCAAGCTAATCTTAGTATACCTGAGCATCATAGGGGTGCTAGGGGGTTTGGCCTATATTAATGTTCTTTATATGCTAACTGCCATATTGCTATTTTTTGTATTTGCGATAGGATATGCGATTTATACAGATGCGTATTATGATAAACTTGTTGAGCTTTGGAGCAAAAGAAATGAACCTTAAATATAAAGAATTAGCTGAACAGGCTGGGTGGATGATCGATGACGATGTGGAAGGATTCAACACCAGACTTGAAAAGTTTGCTGAGTTGCTTATTAGAGAATGTATGGATCTGTTAGAAGATTTTACTGCAGACATTCATATGGGCGGCATTCAATATAGTGTAGTAGGAGCTAGTGAGACGTTACAAGAACATTTTGGAATTGAAGAATGAAAGATCAACGCCTGGAAATGCTTAGCGATAAGGTTCGTATGGGTGAACCGATAGACTTTTGCGATGCGATTGAAGTGATAGATTATCAGATGAAATTGAAACAAGAACGAATCAATAATTCTTGGTTTAACAGATTGCAAAGATTTTTTGGGATGAAAAATGAACATCATTAGATTACGTAAGAGAGAATTAAATAGAATCAAAGAACTGTTTGATACGATTCATACCACCGGAGATGTGGGATTTGTAACGCTTACTCAACATGATGAAGAATCTGGCATTGGCTATGAACTAAAAGCCTCTTTTCAAATCACTCATAAAGACAACGTCGGTGATTTTGTTGTAACGATCACCGACCATAAGGACTGGTAATCTGTAATATTTTTTAGGTTAAAAATATGAAACAAGTTGTTAAACAGATGATCAACAAATGTTGGATCCAAAGGTTTGGAGAACGACGATTTGATCATGAGCAATTTGCTGATATGATAGTTGAACAAACTCTAGTTGCATTGGAAGATCTAAAAGGGTATAGTGGTGTTGGTGCTGACGGTGATCCCTATGACACGTCATCATGGAATGCAGCTTTGGTTGCTGCAGCTGAATTAATTAGGTCTAGACTTCAAGAAGATAATTGATATGAAATTCAAATACCTTTTTAAGAAACCACATAGAGATCATCTATGGGGAATGAGTCCTAGCCAATTCAAGACTTTATTAAAACGGATGGGATTCAAGGTCGACAGAGACTTTTTCAAGATGGGTGCTATGGCCAAGAAAGGCAATCGATTGTATCGTTTTCGTTACTGGGCATTTCCTGATTTCTTTGTAGACATTAGCTGCCCGTTGAATGAATTTGATCGGTGGGCTAACAGTGTTGATGAGACTGTTCAACTTTACAACTTTTTGGAACTAACATGAGTGAGTGGCTTGATGAAGATGGTTACCCAACTGAGAAAGCTCTTTCAAGGATTGAAAGTTGGGATTATAATGATCCTAAAGGGTGGTTTGAGTTCATCGAAGAACTTTGGAATCTAAAATTCCATTGCTGGGATGAAAAGGATGTTCCTCATCCATGGAAAGAAAATACCTTCGTTCATCAATATTACATTTCTACCGGCGGATGGTCTGGTAATGAAGATATCATAAGAGCAATGAAGTTCAATGAAGTCCTTTGGATCATGCATTGGGTTCAATCTCGCCGCGGTGGTCATTACATTTTTGAGTTAAAAAATAAAGATTAGGTGTTGACATAATTTTATTTGTTTGTGATAATCTCCTTACAGTCAAACAAAGGAACACAAATGGCCAAGTTGATGATTACAACTCAGGTGTTGGAAAATTATGGTTCTGAAGAGAACCCTTACTGGAAGGCTAAGGGAGGATTGGATTATGTGGTATCAAACTTTACCAATTTCAACGATGTCAAGTCGTTCATCGATAGCATCAGGGAGCAGGTCGAGAATGATGACGGTTTCTACCAGGAATACATCGTTAGCTGGCACGTGGCTGACGACGACTACCTCACTGATTTCGAGCGCCAACAGCTCGAGTTCGATGGTAGGATCACCTATCCAGCGCAAGAGCTGGACCTAGAGGAGGTTTGAAATGCCTAGTATGAGCTATTGTATGTTCGAGAATACTGCAGGTGAAATGGAGCAGTGTTTGAATCGTTTAGAGGATAACATTGGCAATGAAGATTTTCTTCGGGACATGAGCGTGTACGAGCGTGATGGAATTATGATTCTAATGAGTTTGGCAAAAAGCTTTGCCAAACACGACAGGTTTTTGAATAGGCTTGAGAAAGAATATTTGGGTGATAGGGAGGTTTGAAATGCGTGTGATTAATGATTATGGATTAGTCAGAGTGGTTAGTGATGGTGATCCTTTGGTCAACTCATTCGACATCAAGGTTGAAGTGAACCACGATGGAAAGTGGGATTTGTATCATGGGTTCAATTCTTTCACTGACGACTATGCCTATGCAAATGCTCGTGAAGCTGCTTCTCGAGCTATCAAGCTAGTTGCAGCAGCTAAAGCAAGTCAGCTACCAGGTGTAAAAGTCTAGTACATTATAAATAGTTTGATGAAAACATTCAAACAATTTCAAGAAGCTACCTCCCTTTCTAAACCAGATGAACAAACTGGAACAATGAGTTGGGAGGATTTTCACAAACATGTTGGCAAAAGCAAGGCCTTCTTGATTGCCAAGCATCCACAGTTTCAAGAACACATTTCTCCAGAAATAGGACTGGGTGCCAAGGTAGCTTTTAGATTTAAAAGAGTACATGGTTTTGAATATGTCGATGCTGTTCACGGCCCTAACAAATATGTTGACAAGGACAAACCTGGTCGCAGGAAATGGCTTCATTTTCATCTAAGCGCCAGTGGTAAAAAGGTAACTCAAGTTGATCGTTATCATAATTATGATAATAAGCGTCACAGAGAAGGTAGTATAGAATGGGAACATCATGACACCTGGGTACACCCTGCAGATAAAAGAGAAAATGAAAGATTAAAGAAGGTTCTGTCTAAAAGCTAAAAGGAAATGTGATGGCTTATATTATGAGAAATGATGAGATTGTTCCTGTAGCTATTCCCGTAGGCAAACGAGTTAAGATTGGTTCTGCCTACATTCCACCCCTAGAAAACCACATTGCTAATGACCAACTATGGATTCAGGATGTTTACACATTCAATTCAATCCCTTGGTATGCTATTCGCAATAGGTTTGAGAAGTGGTTATTGCTAGCTACTTTGTGGGGAGGTATTTTTGTTATGTTAACGATGATTGGGAGATTTTGGCTTGGAGCACCTAAATGAACGACAAACTTAAAGAACTTGCCTCTAAGTCTGGCTTTGTGTTTTGGGAAAGTGAGGAATGGGGTCCTGGATCTTCGTACATTGATTGGGGATCAGAGTATGACAAAGAGTTTATCGACTACTCAAAACTTTTCGCTGCAGAGATCATAGAGTTTATTCAGGCGAAAATTACGACTCTTACTCAAGATGAAATTGACAGTATTTTCAGCAATTTTGGCTTGCAAAATAAAATTGTTGAATCAAAAGCGTTCTCCCCTGCAAAGGATCCTGTTGACCTAATTTCGTAAATCCCTCATAATGTAATCATGACAAACACGAAAGGAACCGAAATGAATTCAGCAGAGAAGCTGCGCGCGCAGCACAATCTTAACACTTTTGGAATGTCCCGTGCAGATCTGGAAAATTTGATCGATTCTAACGTCGATCGTTTGCCGATGCTTGCAGCAGGGATTTTATCTGACATCCAAGAGTTGTTGAATTTTGCTCCAGATAGTTTGACTCTCCGCGATCAAATTCGCAAGCAGTTGAATGTTGCGAAGTTTATTCTTGCCACTGAAGCAGCCTAGGAGGTTTTCATGAACGAAGTAATCGACTTTATCAATTCCCTCTGCCAGATCATTGCTGCAGAGATCCGTGACGCTGAAGTAGATCTAGCTTTCGAGAAAATGCAAGATGAGTTGCTTGCTCGTGAGATGGAGCTGTGGGCGTCTTCATTTGACGAAGATGAGTGGTCAACATTATGAGCGATCAATCTGTAATCACCGGGATCGTCTTGATTTTTTCAATCACGATAGTTCTTCTAGCTGTAGGAGTAATTCAATGAGACGATGGATCGATCCACCAAGCGGTTGGAGGTATGGATTTCCTAAGATCCATGATAGTGACTTTGACAATCAGAACATTTCTGAGTGGTTGGTTGAGAAAGGATATCCACAGTCTGAAGTTGATCAACTTGGTACTTCAGGTACAATGTGGATCAGAGTGTGGAGTGTGGAAGACGATGTTTGAATATCAAACAATATGGGACGTTTATGAGATGAAGTTTGTTATTTTCATCATCTCCGTAGGTGTTGCATTAGGATTAGCTAAATGGCTTTACAACAAGGATAGGAATAAGTAAACTATGAAGGTCGTCATCAATAGATGCTTTGGTGGTTTTGGTTTGTCAACAGAAGCTTTTGCTCTTATTGCAAAACTTAAAGTGTGGAAGCATGCTTGTGATGATTATGATCAAGAATATTGGTTTGATGAAAATGGCAAGCCTGTTCATGAGTTTGATCTGTCTAGATCCGATACTGAGTTAGTAGCAGCAGTTGAATTACTTGGTAAAAATGCTTATGGAGATTTTGCTCTTCTCAAAGTTGTACAAATTCCTGATAATATTTCTTGGACAATCCATAATTACGACGGAATGGAAGAGATCCATGAAACACATAGGAGTTGGTGTTAAATTAAGATCGCAATTTTCGTCAACCATCCTAAGTGTAGCGTTCAATCAGTCAATGGTGTAATCAATTCACTTTCTGACCACTCGTTTAAAATTTTTACCAAGCACAAGGTCGAAGATAGTTTTTTTAATGATGTCGATCTTGTTTGCTTTCCTGGTGGTCTAGGTGATTCGGATTCATTCGACACCATCCTAAAACAAAATAAACATTACGTTCAAGATTTTGTAAGATCTGGAAAACCGTACTTAGGAATTTGTATGGGAGCTTACTGGGCTGATAAAATTTATTTTGATTTGTTAGAAAAAACTCGAGTTGTTCAATACATAAAACAACAAGACTCATGTACAAAAAGACCTCATGCTAAACTTATCCCTGTTGTTTGGAACGGTCAACAAGACCAAATGTTTTTTTACGATGGTTGCACTTACGTTGGTGGTGAATTCAGCACTGTTGCTTTTTATCAAAAATCTCTTTATCCTATGGCAATGATTCAAAACAATGTAGGTTTGATTGGTTGTCATCCTGAAGCCAATCACCATTGGTTTGATTCTTACCACTATATGAAAAATTTTTGGCATAATGGTAACCATTACAAACTTTTGAATGATTTTGTTGAGAGGCTTACAAGATGACATTGCCTTACGAAAGAACTGATGCTGTTAACAACACAAGAGATTTTTTGTACTTGTTGGTTGATCCTAAGAAGACACCTCGAGTGTCAAAGCAGGTCAGAGAAATTGCAGGAAATTTACTCAAACACTATCCTACTGAATTTGATATGGAATTGGTAACTACAGGGGAGATCAATGTATTCGGAATCAGAGACTTTTAATTTAAAAAAGCGCTGTGATTTGTTGCTCGCAGCTATGTTAAACAACAAAAATTTGGAAGAAAGATGGTGGATTGGCCACAACAAGTACTTCAATGAACCTCCTGCAGACGTTTTTGCACGAGATCCTAACTATGTTTACGACTATTTGATGAGAATGGCCGAAGGAGAGTGGTAAAATGGCAATCATTACGCGCGAAGTACTAAAAAATTTCCTCGAGCGACACTATAACAGCGGTATGAAAGACCGTTTTTCACTCGAAATAGAGTATTATTCCGAATTTTTGGATGTCAATGCTGATATTTTGGAGACTGTTTGGGAAGAATTTGAGTCCCTGCACCCAGATTTGGCTAAAAATCCTGAAAAATCAGGCGGTTAGTTGGTGTTGACTTAATTTTGTACATCACCGATAATGACCATACTGATCAATTGGAGAAAATCATGTCACAAATCACTCTCGACACTCTTGTAGTAGGAACTTCCACCGTGCGCGAGCTTATGGCTGCAGAGCGTCTTTGGACTCCAGAGAGAACTCCATCAACTCCCGAACAGATTGTTGAGCGTTATTCGATCGCGAGAAAAGCCCTGCACGATCGAATTGGTTATGAAGATCCCAAGGGCTACTACCATTTGAAAGGAAAGTCTGTGGAAACTGAAGTTGCTACCACTTCTAAGGCTGTGAAGTCTGAGAAGCCTGCTAAGGCTAAGAACGTTGCGAAACGTGCTGGTACTAAAGTAGAAGCTGCTTTGGAGATTTTCAAGCGTCTTAATGGAGACCGCGTTGGTGTGATCGACGCATTCCAGTCAGAGCTTGGAATGAGCAAGGCAGGTGCTACGACTTATTTCTACAACGCTAAGCGCGTTGCTGGATAAGTAGTTGTGGATCTCCTTTGAGGGAAGGATCGATCCTTCCCTCTTTTTGTTTTTACAACGCGGGTGTTCTCCTGGGAGAGAGCTTAGTTTTCCAAACTAAAGAAGACGGTTCGAATCCGTTCGCCCGCTCCACATGAGGGCCTCTATGATCAGAGCAAACGACATCCTATCAGACGAAGAACTAGAAGAGTGTATCGATGGAAGTTCAGACTTAACACTAATCAGAAACATTATAGAAACTTCACAAGATAAAAACGCTGCAACTGTAGATGTATTGAAATTTGCAGCTTACTTTACAGATCATGTAAACGATTTCATCGATGCAAAGCCTGGCACTAACGATTATGACGAAGCTAGTACAGTTAATTGGGAATGGGGAAGGTCTATTGCTACAAACATCAACGAAATGGTGTACTCAAAATGGATGAAATGAGAGAAGAGGAAGATGGCAACGTAACCATGGCTCATGAAGATGCTCGTGAGTTTGTTCAGAAAATGAGTTACCAATACTCCCCCATGATGATTGCAGCTGTAATGATGGTCACATCGATCAAGATGTATAGAGATTACTTAAACCATGAAGATTTTGAAATGATGATGGCGAAGATCTTCACTGAAAGAAACAGAGTAAAATAATGGCTAAAATTGACTTACAACAATTTTTTGCAAGCAGTCCAACTTTAAAGGAGGTTAGTGATCAGTTCCTTGCTTCAGATGATGGCGAGTACGCAAGAGATATGATCAATGCAAAAAAGGTCTTAGCTGCTTTGGAAAACGCAAAGCAGAGTGGACTTCAATTAGAATTCCTATCATTTTTTATCAACGAACTTTGTCGTGGTGCATCATACGACGAAGCAATTGCTTATGCAGAGAGGGAATGGGACTTATGAGTGACATGTATCAGTATAAACTTTGGGTAAGAGTTAACAACTCACAGACAGCAGAAACAATCGTCTATGCTAAAAATGACTACGAAGCTAAGCTATTAGGTGAAGCTCAATATGGTTGTGGTAACGTGTTGAATTACACCCGAACAAATTATGGGTTTCTTCAGGAAAGTAACTAATACAGCTATTCTAATAGATTTAAGGAAAAGCATGGATACCGATACCAAGTACAAACATAGCAAACGTATCCAACAAAAGCAAAACCATCTCAACAAACAATTAGAGATTGCTAAGTCTTATGGAGTGACTGTTGAAGAACCTCACAGATTCCAAAAAAGACATCTGTTGAATTGTGGTGATCCAAAATGTACAATGTGTTCTAATCCTAGAAAGATCTTTAAAGAGAAGACTATCAAGGAGAAGAGCTTTGATCAAACTAAATCATGGGATGAATAGAAATGCCTAATTGGGTCATGAACAGCGTTACTTTAAGACACGAAGATCCTGAACAAATCCGACGAGCAATCAATGCGTTTGAGGATGACAAGCTACTAGAGGAATTTGTTCCTTTGCCTGACAATACCTGGAACTATGAATTTTGTGTTACTAATTGGGGTACCAAATGGGATGTAGGTGGTCAAGTTGATATTTTGAGTAAAAATGCAGTTCATTTATCATTTGATAGTGCATGGTCTCCTCCTCTTGAAGCTTTCAGCAAGATGGAAGGGTTAGGTTTTGAAATTGAGGCTTATTACTATGAGCCTGGTATGGCTTTTTGTGGTAAGTACACCGATGGTTATGACGATTACTATGAACTGTCTGGTCAAGATGGTGATTGGGTGAGAGACAACGTTCCTCAAGATATAGACGAAGCGTTTGCAATTAGTGAAAACCTTGATGAACAGCAATGGGAGGATGAAGAGGATTAGTACTTCAAATCTTCTTCAAATCTTCTTCAAATTTACTTCATTTGTAAAGTTAAATATTAGTGGGGACCCCTTCCCCACCATTCAGGAGACTTAAATGAAGCTAGAAATGAGGTACGATAATCTTGATATCCGTTTTGAAATGGAAGATCAAGACAACTACAACGCTCTAGAAGTAATTCAACACCTTAAAGACCTACTTACAGAATTGACTTCCTATGATTCTGTTTTGTTGTCTGTGGTTTCTATTCCAGAAGAAGAATCAGAAGATAATGACAGTGATGAAGAGTTAGATGATGAGGGTGATAAAGCAGTTGTTTAATGAATTACAAGGCTATCTTTATATCGGATATACATCTTGGTAGTAAAGGTTGTAAAGCTGAACTTCTTTCCAACTTTTTGAAATTCAATACTGCTGAAAAATTATATCTTATAGGCGATATAGTAGATGGCTGGAAAATTCAACAAAACAAGTGGGCCTGGAAACAGGCCCACTCCAACGTTGTAAGAAGAATTTTAGGCCATGCCAAACAAGGCACTGAAGTTTTTTATATTGCAGGCAATCACGATGAATTTTTAAGACCAATGATTCCATATGGAATTTCATTTGGCAAAATATCCATTTTCAACCAGACATCCCACACTGGTGTAGATGGTAAACGATACTTAGTTGTTCACGGTGACCTTTTTGACGGTATTGCAAGGCTTGCTCCATGGATAAGTTTTTTAGGAGATAAAGCATATGACCTTTTACTCGTTTTTAATACCACCTTTAATCGCTGGAGACATAGATTTGGATTCGGTTATTGGAGTCTTAGCCAATTTCTTAAACAGCGTGTTAAACGTGCCATGGACTTTGTTTTTCATTTCGAGCGTAATCTTGTTAACTATGGCCGCAAGCGTGGCTTTGACGGAGTTATTTGCGGACACATCCACAGAGCAGAAATCAAAGAAATAGATGGGTTTATTTACATGAACGATGGCGATTGGGTTGAAAGTTGTAGTGCTTTAGTTGAACATTTTGATGGGAGTTGGGAGATAGTTTTTTGGACTAAGGAAATTCCATATGTGGATAATGTTTCTGATAGTGGTAAACATGTATGATCCTTCAGATATCCCTGGAAAAATTCAACTTCAGTTCAAAGATCAACAATCGTGTGAGCATGCTTTACAAACGATGACGTCATGGGTAAAGTTTCCATGGTTTAAAGTAGAGGGAACATGCAAAAAACAATCTTAATCGTAACCGACAATCTTTTGGATCAAATTAATGGGGTCGTTACAACATACCAAAATATTGAAGCGTATGCGATTCGTGATGGTTTTCGGTTTGTTTATATTACTCCCAATGAGTTCAGCCACATTGATTGTCCTGTATACAACGAAGTCAAGATTGCCTATCCGAGGAAAATGGGCGAGAAGATTGAGGAGATACGTCCGGATTATATCCATATCGCAACAGAAGGTCCTGTTGGTTTGTGGGCTCGAGCATATCTTACAAAACATAATATTAGGTACAATACTGCTTATCATACTAAGTTCCCTGAAGGACTCAGGACCTTGGTCGGATTACCTGAAAGCATTACTTGGCGCTACATAAAGTGGTTCCATAAGCACACAGGCAAAGTTCTTACTACCACTGACTCCATGGTAAGACAACTAGAGGAAAAAGGTGTCAGGGGAAATATAGTTCCTTGGACAAGAGGAGTAGATAGAGACATTTTTTCTTCTAAACTTAGGAATAAACCTAACAGCACATTAAATTTGTTGTGTGTTAGTAGAATAAGCAAAGAAAAAAACCTAGATGAATTTTGTAAGGTAGATTATTTTCATGCAAATAAAATTATGGTTGGTGACGGACCTTACAGAGAAGAATTGCAAAGTAAATATCCTGATGTTGTTTTTGTAGGATATAAAAAAGGATTGGAGTTGGCAAAATATTTTGCCAATGCTGATGTGTTTGTTTTTCCAAGTAAATGGGAGACGTTTGGAATAGTGATGATTGAGGCTATGGCTTGTGGAACTCCTGTTGCTGCTTACCCCACACAAGGTCCTTTGGATGTTGTTGATCATGGTAAGACCGGCTTTCTAAGAGAAAATCTTAAACAGGCTATCACTGAATGTTTAACGTTAGATAGAAATCAAGTAGAATTTGAAAGCTTGAAATGGAATTGGGAACAAGCGTGGTTGATTTTTAGAGATAATTTAATTAATTAGGAGTAGTTATGAAATTTATAGCAGTTATATTTGCATTATTGTTTTCTGTTGCTAATGCTCAAACAATTACTGGAGCTGGTGCAACATTCCCTTATCCAATTTACGCTAAATGGGCAGAAGCATACCATAAAGCTACAGGTGTGACATTGAACTATCAGAGCATTGGAAGCTCTGGTGGAATCAGGCAGATAAATTCTAAGACAGTTGCGTTCGGTGCGACAGACGCACCAGTCAAAGGAGAAGATCTTGATAAACTTGGCCAAGTTCAATTTCCTGCTATTATCGGTGGCACAGTGCCTGTTATCAATTTGGAAGGGTTCAAGCCAGGTGAACTTCGAATATCAGGACCTGTCCTTGCAGAAGTGTTTATGGGATCGATCACTAAGTGGAACGATCAAAAACTAACTGCTTTGAATCCAGGAAAATCCTTGCCAAATCTTAATATCACCGTGGTTCATAGAGCTGATGGTTCTGGCACAACATTCAACTGGACAGACTATTTGAGTGAGGTTAGCTCTGATTGGAAACAAAAGGTTGGAAAGGGTGCTGCTGTCAAATGGCCAGCAAACAGTTCAGTGGGTGGTAAAGGAAATGAGGGTGTAGCTGCCAATGTAACTAGAGTAAAAGGATCGATTGGTTATGTTGAGTATGCATATGTGAAAAAGAACAACATGAACTACATGAAAATACAGAACAAGGCTGGTAACTTTGTTGACCCTGATGACAAAACCTTTGCAGCAGCTGCAGCAGGGGCAGATTGGTTCAGTGTACCTGGGATGGGGCTGAGCATTGTAAATCAAGGTGGCAAGGATACTTGGCCTGTTACAACAGCTAGTTTCATTGTAATGTACAAGAACCCTGATGATAAGAAGGCTAGCCAAGAAGTAGTTAAATTCTTTGGTTGGGCATTCGACAATGGAGCTAAGTTGAGTGAAGATCTTGACTATGTCCATTTACCTAAGAATCTGCAAGACCAAATAAGACAAAAGGTGTGGGCTCAAATAAAGTAGTTGACTTAAATAACTTTTATACCTAAAATCTTTTCTGCAGGGCAATAGAAAGCTATATAAGTGATTATGGAGAACAAATTGCATTCAACGACCTATCAACCAATTCTAAAGTATATCCCCGATCAGATCGGTGGTTCATTTGCCAGTACAAATTGGGAGAGAACTAAGGGGTCGTAGAGTGTAATATTTCAAAGCTCTCAGAGACCCCAGCAACGAAAGTTCCTGGGGTTTTTTATTGCGTTGACTTTATTTTGTAGTTGAGAGAATATGTACAGACTGATACGTCAGTCAAAGAACAAAAAGATCTTTAACAATTAACCAACCAAAGTTTCCGGATTAGCTCAGCGGTAGAGCAGTGGATCGATAATCCATTGGTCGGTGGTTCAATCCCACCATCCGGGACCATATTGAAGCACATTAGCCTACCCAAGGGCTTGTAGACAGGGGTGGAAGGATCTACGCATGTAGTGTGTTTCAATATGGTAGTTGGGGGATGGGACTGCTTGGGGTGGTCGCTGCACTTGCAATGCAGATATTCAGATCGGTTCGATGCCGATATCCTCCACCAACTTTTATTTGGTGACCGGTACCGTTCTAGGTGAGGCGGGTCTGACTGTTAATCAGAAATAGATTGGTTCGAATCCAATCCGGTCAGCCAATTACAATTGCGAGATAGGGAAAAGGAAACCCAAGAGCCTCATAAGCTCTAGATCCCGGTTCGAGTCCGGGTCTCGCTACCAAACATGGCTCGTTAGCATAGCCTGGTCTATTGCGCTGGCTTGTCACGCCAGAGGTCAGGGGTTCGAATCCCCTACGGGTCGCCAGTATTTGCGTATTAGCTCAGTTGATAGAGCGACACGTTTACACCGTGTAGGTCGGCAGTTGAGACTGTCATTCCGCACCAGTAATTAGTGTTATCAGTGCTAGCTTGGCTGAATGGTTGAAAGCACCGGATTTGTAATCCGGCAGGTTGATTCCTCATTGCAGGTTCGAATCCTGTGGCTAGCACTGATAATATTGATTGCCAAGTCAAATAATTTTGTTTATAATATTATAGAAGCTTCTGACAGTCAATTTGATTCTGTCAAGGGGCACCACGTACTCGGATTGGTGAAATGGTATCATTCGTGCTTTGGGAGCATGAGGCGCAAGTTCGATTCTTGCATCCGAGACCAAGTTTAGGAGAATATAATGCCAGCTACATGGTTAATTTCAGATACTCACTTCGGTCATGATAAAACATGCACTGTATTCAAGCGAGATGATGGTTCTCCACTTCGTCCTTTCAAAGATGCAGAGGAGATGGATGAGCATATGGTTAAGAGTTGGAACGAACGTGTAAACAAGAATGACAAAGTATATCATCTTGGCGATGTTGTCATTGCAAGAAAATCACTTGCTATACTCGAACGTCTCAATGGTGATAAGGTTCTGATCAAAGGTAATCATGATATCTTCAAAATCAATGATTATACCAAGCATTTTAGAGACATTCGTGGATACCATGTTATGTCTGGTCTAATTCTTAGTCATGTTCCTGTTCATCCTGATAGCATAGAAAGGTTTGGCTGTAATGTTCACGGACATTTACACTACAGACGTGTTATGATAGAGGATAAGATAGATCCAAGATACTTTAATGTAAGTGTTGAATGTATCGGATTTGCGCCTATCTTGCTTGAAGATCTTAAAAAGAAGATTTTAGAACAAGGTGGTGGAATTGATATGAAAAAATCTAAACATCAAGTAGATTAATAAAGTTCTTGACATTTATTACTAATACCTATACATTTAGAAAAATTTAAATGAGGATGGCAGAGTGGTCAAATGCAAGTGCCTGCAAAGCATTAAAATCGTCGGTTCGAATCCGACTCCTCATTCACAAGGTTATGGGTGCTGTTCCCTACGCGGACTGTAAATCCGTTGCCATAATATGTAGGGTGGTTGGCAGTTAGGTTCAATTCCTTCAGTACCCACCAGAATCCCCGGCCCTACGCCGGTTAGAGAGTAGGCGTTTTGAGACTTGCGTGAGTAGTCTTAGGTGTTCATATCTACCTCCCTCCGGGCCATTCATCCGGAAGGGTAAAAATTATGGTGGAACTTGCCTATCCGCAAACAAGGCATGGACAGGGTAACAACTCACTTCGGGGCTTATGGGAATAAGTAGCCGATAAGATTAATCAAAAGTTGACTAGGGTTCGATACATCCATTCCTAGGCTTGGTTTGTAGCGCCCATAAGGTGAGGAATAGTAGTCAACTTACCTTTTTTTTTAAATTATGAACAAATACTTTATTTTTTTTAACAATTTGTATTCTAGTACAAAGTTTACTTTGGTTGAGTTAGTTGTTATAGTATTTTTAATTGTTTATTTATTTACATGAGCCCCGATCATCCGCTCCACATCGGGTTAGCTCAGAGGTATGAGCGTCTGCCTTACAAGCAGAGGGTCAGTGGTTCGATCCCACTACCCGGTACCAATTTTCTGACCGTAGCTCAGCAGGATAGAGCAACGGATTTCTAATCCGTTGGTCGGGGGTTCGAATCCCTCCGGTCAGGCCAGATTTTTTCGATAACATTGATAGAAATAATTCATTGAAAATCAACATGTTATCGATATAGATATTAATATGATTAACAATATGAGGGTATTATGTCAAATACAATTAAAAATTTAGAAAGTGCTCTAGCAGGTGAGTCGATGGCACATATTAAATATCGTTACTTTGCTAAAATAGCAAGAGAAGAAGGTTATGAAGATATTGCTAAGCATTTTGAATGGACTGCAGAGCAAGAGGTTCATCACGCATGGGGGCATCTTCAACTTCTAATTGGTAAACCATCAACAAGAGAATGTCTACTAAAGGCTATAGAAGGTGAAACGTACGAATTCACTACGATGTATCCTCAAATGGAAGCAGAAGCCAGAGGTGAACGTCTTTTAGAAGCTGCAGAAGAAGCAAAAGAACAAGCTGAAGAGTCAAAAGCTCACGCTCATGAGTTCAAAAGAGTACTTGCAAAAGCAGAAACAAGGTTTGCTGCTTTAAAAAATGTTGAAAAACATCATTCTGAACTTTATAAAAATAAATTGGAGTCACTATGAGCAACGAAATTCACCGCTGTCCTGTGTGCGAATATATACACGAGGAGCATGATGATACTCCTTGGGACCAGCTACCAGACTCATGGCTTTGTCCAGCATGTAGTGTGGAGAAAGGATGGTTTGAAACTTTAAACACTTAGGAATGACATGGCTACAAAAAAGGTTAGAGCAAAAAAACCTAAAGAAGAGACTGTAGTTCAAACTAATGGCAAAGTCGAAGGTCAATATTCAACATCTCTGTGGAACAATGGAGAGCTAGTAAGTTTTGATATTGATTGGGATAAGCTGGCAGCAATTGTAAAATCTTTGAATAAAACACCCGCAGCAACCTAAACCCTTGTAAATCAAGGGTTTTTTTCCTGTTGACCTTTTTTCCACAAACACGTATTATGTCCTTACTATGAAGACATTTACATTTGTTGGAAAAATCGTTCGCTCGCGGCGTCGTGCAATTGAATTGTACGATTTCCGTAACAGCCCCTTCACACCTAAAAAGGTTGAAAGCAAGGTTGTTTATAAGCGTGTCATTAAACACAAACTTCGTGATCTAGAATCATGAGAAAATTTGCTTATGGCTTTGCGTTTGGAGTTGTCGTTGCGACAATTGGTCTTTCAAACATTGCTCTTGTGTTTGACTATTTTTTGAACTCAGCTAAAGTTGAGATGCACAAGACTGTCAACCAGATCAAGGAAAATCAATGACACTGGATCAATTTTTTGACGAGTCAGTCAATGAGACTCTTCGTGAAAAAATCAAACAGCTTAGATCTGTGATGTTGATCAATAGCTGTATCTATTACGAACTCAATGACAACATTATTTCAGATCATAGTTGGCAAGAGCAAGCTGATGAACTTGCTGAACTTCAAAACAAACATCCAGAACATTGCAACATTAAATGGTTCGACAATGAATTCGAAGGTTGGGATGGCACTTCGGGTTACAATCTTCCACTTCGTCATCCTTGGGTTTACGGTAAAGCTCAACAAATCCTTTTATTTCACAAACAGGAAATGAAAAATGCAATTTAGTACTCAATCATCTTCTAAGCCACGTCTTAAGAATGATACTCTAGGTGACCAATCGATTGTCCAACTTAATGAAGCATATGCAACGATGGATATTGAATTGTTCAAAGTGCTTGCAAAAGAAATGGTGATGGCAGGAGGTGGTAAACTACCTCGTAAACAAGAGATTTGTAGAGCAATTGACCAGACTAACAATAAGTCTGTTGTGTACAAAAAGGCTTGCGATTTCGTCCTTGCAGGAATGGGTCTGGGTGTTTGAACTGTTGACGTAATTTTCACAATCTCATATTATACACATACATTAACACATAGGAGTTTCAAATGGCACACATGGTAGAGACAATGGCATATGCAGGTCAAGTTCCTTGGCACGGTCTTGGTAAGAAAGTTCCTGCCGATCTTTCTCCTGAGCAGATGCTTGAGGCTGCAGATCTAGATTGGACTGTTCAGAAAGTTCCTGCATTTGCTAAGGTCAATGATGAGAACGTCAATGTGGGTTGGTCTGCTTTGATTCGTTCTAGTGATAACCGTATCTTAGATGTCGTTTCTAATGATTGGAATCCTGTTCAGAACCACGAAGCATTTCAGTTCTTCAATGAGTACTGTGAAGCTGGTGATATGGAAATGCATACAGCTGGTTCTCTTAAGAGTGGTCAGATTGTATGGGCTCTTGCTAAGGTCAAAGAGTCGTTTGAGTTGTTCAAAGGTGACCAAGTTGACTCATATCTTTTGTTCACCAATCCTCATAAGTTTGGTCAATGTATTGACGTCAGGTTTACACCTATCCGTGTTGTTTGCAACAACACTTTAACTCTCGCTCTCAAACAGAAAGAAGAGCGTGTTATCAAGAAGAACCACCGTACAGTGTTCGATGCATCAACTGTCAAGGAACAACTTGGTATTGCTACTGATAAACTTGCCAAGTACAAACAGATGGCTGAGTTCTTAGGTTCTAAGCGTTACACGCAAGAGAAGCTGAAAGAGTACTTCAATCAGATCTTTCCTGTGTTGGTCTACAACAAAGAGAAAGGTCCTCAACGTAAAGAGCTCTCTAAGTCTGCTACTCGTGCTCTTGAAGTTGTTCACACTCAACCTGGTGCCAATTTTGCTGAGGGTTCATGGTGGCAAGCCTGGAACGCAGTAACATTCCTTACTGATCACGAAATTGGAAAAACTGCTGATAGCCGTTTACAATCAGCCTGGTTTGGTGCCAATAAAAATGTAAAGATTAAAGCATTGGAAACTGCTTTAGAGTATGCTGAGGCTGTTTAAGAGAAGGGGCAGTTGCCCCTTTTTCCAAATTTCTATATGATGTGGTTATGAGCAAAAACAAACCTTACGATTTTCCACCTATATTGTGGTACAAAGATATTGATAAAACATTAGATGTTATGTGGGAGAACCTTACATTGCTTCATTATGATTTTTATCAAAAGTCGTTTATGTTTGACCGTTGTGTAGAAGAACATAAGGATAAAATTCGCAAGTTTTTCAGCGATAAGTATGTTTATAGTTATGTAAAAGATGTTGTTGATCCAGTAAAAGGTCCATGCTCATGGCTAGTTTTAATAGCTTTATCTGAAAGATTCTCTAAATACAAAAGAATAGTTGTATGAAGCAAGCAGAAACGTGCTACGGACTCGGGTTCGAATCCCGACATCTCCAAATCAGGGGGGATGATATTGGTTTCGACGGGGCAGATAGTAAGTAAGTGGACAACTCGGCAATGCTAAAGCCGTAGGGTTAGGACTACCTGGCCGAAGAAGCAAACGAAGTAAATGCAAACGATGAAAGATTTGCACTGGCAGCTTAAACGCTGACCGGAGTTTTGTTAGTTGAACTTGGCAACAGAATCAACTAACGTTTATCACACACAAGGAGTTTCAATGAAGAAAACATTAATTGCTTTATCAATGATCGCTGCATTCAGTTCTGCTTCAGCAGCAAATTTTGTTAGTTTCGATGTAGATCAGGTTAAAGACACCAGTAATGGAGCTAACAGCACTGCGCAGTATTTCCGTGCAGGTAAAGACATGGCTGGTCTAAACTTTGGTATACAAGTCCGTACTGCAGTGTTTGACAAAGGTGGTATGCTTAACAGCGTTGAAGTAACAGCTGGTAAGGATATTGTCAAAGGTATCAATTCTTTTGTAGGAGTTGGATACGATAATGGTTTTAATGGTAAAGTTAATGGAGACTTTACTTATGGTTTGGTAGGTGCTTCAACAGGAATGCCAGTTGGTCCAGCTTGGGCTTTTGCTGGTGCTAAGACTCGTGTCAATTGGGACGATAACAATCCCAAGCAAACAGTTGCATTCTTAGGAGCTAGTTTGCCAATCACTAAACATGCCAGCGCTAGTGTTTCAATGAGCCGTTCTTATCAGGATATCACTGAAAAGGCAGTTGGATTGGGACTTAGACTATCATTTTAATTTAGGGGTTGGTGGACCCTAAAACCACCTTTTACACACTCACACATAGGAGAACTTTATGAGTAATATGTCACCTTTCGAAATTAGGTTAGAGCTACTTAAAATGGCTCAGACCATGCTTGAGCAAGATTATTATGGTAAAAGAGAAGCTATTTCTAATGATTGGACTACTAAAGTAGAAAACGCTCGTCATGCTGGGACACCACCTCCTGACCATCCTGGATATCCGCAATATCCAACAGAAGCAGAAATTATAAACAAAGCTCAGATACTTAACGGTTTTGTTTCTCAAATTCCTGTACAAACAGAGAAGCCTTCTAAGAAGTAAATAAGAAGGGCCTTGTGCCCTTCTGGAGAATTACATGGAAAAAGTTATCAAACCAATTCTTTATGTGATTGCTGCAATAATTGTATTCCAATTTTTATCTGGAATAGTAGTTAAAAA